>OGFR01000050.1_pt1 | contig 133467 bp, 124 predicted proteins | sample 1571001 | NCBI WGS metagenome assembly OGFR01 (sample SAMEA2582064, study PRJEB24529) | metagenome | biome: Human gut stool | place: China | collected 2011 | reverse complement strand
TTAACTTGTGCTGGAAAGGAAGCTCCTTCTCTATTGCATAATCCTGAACGCATGTGAGAATCTTTCTGTAATCCTCATCAATAATCTTACATTCTGTAACTGGAACAATATCATACATGCTGTTTCGTTTGTGAAGTCCGAGTGCAAGCGGTCCGTCCTTGTACTCATCACCAAATGAAAATTCCATCTTGTTACGGTATTCTTCTGTGACCGGACTTCCGATTATCCCCTCAAATGGAAGCTCACCCGAAACAACTTCGCTAAGAAGCTTTTCCACCTGTGCACTCTTAATCTTTAACTGTTCCTCATAAGCTACTGTCTGGTAAGTGCAGCCACCGCATTTGCCAAAATGTGGACATGCCGGGTTGGTTTCAAGTGGACTCTTCTCAACAACTTCCATAAGTCTGCCTTCGCAGTGTCCTTTTCTTTTCTTATTCACGCAGAATCTGACAGTCTGTCCAGGAATTGCATTCTTTACGATTGCCTTTTCCTTCTGTCCGTCCTCATCTGTCACCCACACTGTCGCCTTGTTAGGGAAATCAACCTTTTCAACTTTACCTTCGTATACGCTTCCTTTTTTCAATCTATACTCCATTCCGCACATGAATTGTGCCTGTTATTAACATATTAATAGTTTCTGGCAGCACTTATTCACATAACGGCATACCTTATATAATTTTATCAGAAAAATGTGCTAAAGTATAGTAGTCACATTTACTCCACCACGCTGACATTCTTTGCCTGCACTGCAGAATGTATTCTTTCAAGTACCTTGTCACACAGCCATGTATAAGCAGCCCCGGCAGCATTCAGTCCTATACGTAATGCAACTGCATAAGGCATTCCAAAAAGTCCCGCCGCAATTGATAATGCGCCAAATGTATTAAAAGCTGTCTGCCATGCATAACCAGCGGAATATCCGACTCCGATACCACCTATCATGCCTATATACGGATACATTGATTCTGGCAGAACTATATACATCACTGCAAAAATTGCACATCCAACAACATTAAACAATGCCCTGTTTCCAATTCTCTTATCAACATCTTTAGAAAACGGCAGACACACTGACATGCACGCAATTCCAATCCACATTGCCCTAGGCAGTCCCATCAGTGAAACAATCAGCATAGCGCTTGATACGATAAATGTAAGCTTAATGTACCATCTTGTCCTTGCTGAATTAATATTAAATTCCTTAAACAAATCCCAGAATGTTCTTCTATATGGTCTGTTCCTCTGATTCTTATAGAAAATAATCATGCATACTAACATCCCGGCAAGCAGTCCCACAACTCTCATCATATATTCATGGCCTGTGACATCATATCCCTGTAGCAAAAGATACCCAAGAACGAATGTTGAATGATTATACATAATTACATTGTGACATCCCATTATCATAAGAAGCATAATACACACAACATTTATTACAAATGCAGCAACTGGCGGTACCATATTGGAAACCCTCGGTCCTGCTATCAATATCGCATATATTCCCATTATCGAAATCAATCCATGTGATGTCTTAATTCCAAAATCCGCCTGTCTTAATACCAGCACCGCAAGAAGCACTGTAACTCCGACAACACTGTTATTATTCCCCAGCAGCTTACTGAATACTGTAACTACTGCGACGCAGAATATCATAACCAGATACACCTTAAAATTATATATAAGAATATGTCTTCTTTTCTCTTTAGAATCCTGTGTGTTCTTGATAAGCTGTTTTGAACCAGCCGAACTTAACTGTAACTCCTGATAAAATGTCATAAATTCCCGATTTCCTTTCCTCCCCTTAAATTTTGCTTAATAACAGGGTTGAGTAATATAACACTGATTACACCCCTATGTCAATTAAGAAATAATTAAATATTATGCAATAAAAAAGCCACAACCGCTGACATATCCTAATGGACATATCAAGCCGGCTGTGGCTTTCAATCATATCGCACTTATTACATTACTTCTCGATGTCTTCATCCTCGAAATCATCGTCAAAATCTTCGTCTTCGAAATCTTCATCATCGAAGTCATCTAAATAATCTGGTGTAAAATATCTGTATACAGCATAAGCGATACCAGCAACTGCTGCAACTGCACCAACGATAGCAAGAACAGCTATGATAATTGTGCTGCACTTCTTGCAGCATTTCTTATCTTCATCTTCCTTCTTGCTAATAAGTTCTCCTAATTTAGTAGCTGCGATAAGCTCATCTAATTTTTCTTTACTCATAACAATATCTCCTTTCATACCACGGATTTAATAAATGTATTATAGCATAGCGTTAAACATTTGTCATTATAGTTTTTTAAGTCTGGCAAATCCTGCCAGCATTTTCTTCTGTCCGTACTCTGCAAATTCAACTGTTACCATATAGTCTCTTGCTGAATCCTCTATAGCAAGTACCTTTCCTTCACCGAATTTCACATGGCTCACCATATCACCGACACTGTAGCCAAGTCCACCTGAAGATTTTGCACTTATATCTGCACCTCTTGCAGCACCTATTACATTTCTTGAAGATAAGCCGCTTCGTGTAGGCATTCCTGCATAAGCACTTCTTACAGAATCTGCCGGAGTCTTTCTCTTTTCTGGTTTCTTAAGATCAAATAATTCCATAGGGTCTTTTCCAAATCCCGGATTAGAACCACCATTTATCTTAACCTTTCTTGAACTATATGTTCCTGCTGCCCTTCCGCCTGGTGTGCCGCTTCCGTAGCTGCTAAGAATTGATCTGGCTGTTGCACGCATGTTAATGCCTGTTGTATCTGGCTCATCTGATGTCCCGCCATATGCAATCCTGCCTTTAGCATACCCACTGGAATTGTTTTCTATGTGCATATATTCTTTAGGAATTTCATTAATGAATCTTGAAACCTTATTCATCTGTGTTTCACCACGCACCATACGCGACTTGGCACTTGTAAGATTAAGTATTTTCTCTGCTCTTGTTATTCCAACATAGCACAGTCTTCTCTCTTCCTCAATCTCAGTTGAATCATCTGACACAATTGTCATATAGCTTGGGAAAAGTCCGTCCTCCATTCCTGTCATATACACAATTGGGAATTCCAGACCCTTTGCGCTATGAAGTGTCATAAGCATTACATGAGGCTCTGACTCATCAAGATTATCAATATCTGCTATTAAGGCAACTTCTTCAAGAAGTCCTGAAAGTGTAGGCTCTTCGCCTGCTTCCTTACAGCCCTCCTCATAGCTTACTACCTTATTAATGAATTCATCCAGATTCTCGCGTCTTGCCTCAACCTCTTCCACTGTTTCATTCTGTGAAAGGCTCTCGATATATCCTGTATCCTCAATTACAGCCTCAGCAAGCTCCTTTAATGACATGAATTCTTCCTTGGCACGCAGTCTTCCAATAAGGTCAACAAATGGCTCTAACTTGGAAAGTGCCGCATTCTTTATTGTGTCAATATCCTTTGCATTGACAAGTGCTTCCCAGAAAGTAATATCATTAAAATCTGCATATTCCTGCAATCTGTCAATCGTAGTATTACCAATTCCCCTCTTCGGAACATTTATAATTCGCTTAACCGCCTGACCATCAAGACCATTATCAATAGTTTTAAGATAAGCAAGAATATCTTTGATTTCCTTTCGCTGATAGAAATTCTGTCCGCCATATATCTTATATGGAATGTTGTGAATCATCAGCTTTTCTTCGAGCGCTCTTGACTGTGCATTAGTTCTGTAAAGAATGGCAACATCATTATAATTCCAGCCATCCCTTACATACTCTGCAATACCACTCGCAACGCCTTCTGCCTCATCATACCCGTTCTCATACAGAGTATAATTGACTTTCTCGCCCTCTCCGTTATCAGTCCAGAGTGACTTGCTCTTTCTTCCAATATTATTACTTATCACTGCATTTGCAGCATTAAGAATAGTCTGCGTCGAACGGTAATTCTGCTCAAGCTTTATAACCTTAGCGCCTGTGAACACATTTTCAAAGTTAAGAATATTATAAATATTTGCTCCACGGAACTTATATATAGACTGGTCATCATCACCAACCACACATATATTGCCATACTTTGCTGCAAGCATTGCAACAAGCTTAAACTGTGATGTATTAGTATCCTGATACTCGTCGACCATTATATATCTGAATCTGTCCTGATAATGCTCAAGTACCTCTGCATCACTCTGGAACAGCTCAACCGTCTTGAATATCAGGTCATCAAAATCAAGCGCATTGTTAAGCTTAAGCGTCTTCTGATATTCTCTGTATACACCTGCGATTCTTCTAAGATTATAGTCGTTACCTGCCTCAAGCTCGAACTCATCAGGAGTCTTTAACTCATCTTTAGCAGATGAAATCTTACTCATAATTGCACGCTCTTTAAGCATCTTCGTATCTATATTCATCTTCTTACATATATCCTTGATTACAGACTTCTGGTCGTCCGTATCATATATCGTAAAGTTATTATCGTATCCAATTCTGTCTATGTATCTTCTTAAAATTCTCACGCATGTTGAGTGGAATGTACTTACCCATACAGCCCCTGCACCCTGTGCCACAGTAGTCTCAACTCGCTCTTTCATCTCTCTTGCAGCTTTATTAGTAAATGTAATTGCCATAATATTATATGGGTCTACTCCGCATTCTTCTATTAAATATGCAATTCTGTTCGTAAGCACACGCGTCTTTCCAGAGCCTGCCCCGGCAATAATAAGCAGCGCGCCATCTGTATATTTAACTGCCCTTTTCTGGCTGTCATTCAAATCTTCTAATCTCATATATCCACCTTCATGCAAATGTGAAATCTATATCCACCTTATTTCTGCCAACTACCACATTATACAAAAACAACGGGATGTTGCCAAGCCAATATGACAACATCCCTCATTGTTATTTATTAAATTCACATATTACTAATTGTCAGCTTATGCAAGCTTTGTTCCACAGTTAGAACAGAACTTAGCGCCATTAGTTGGTGTTCCACAGTTAGGACAGAACTTAGGTGCTGTGCCACCTGACACATTTGCAGTATTATTCATTGCAGTATTCATGTTATTCATCATCTGCTGTCCAACCTGCATTCCCATCTGGAGCTGCATCATATCACTGGCAATATTCGAACCGCCTCTTGAATTGCCGATACTATCAGCCATAGCCATCTGTGTATATCTGTTCATATCTCCAACCATTGCCTGAGAAGCTGCCTTATTAGTCATCTTCTGTACTTCTTCCGGATAAGAAAAGCTTGAGATAGTAAAGCTTGTTATTGTGATTCCTAACTTGCTCATCTCCATATCAAGGTCTGTCTTAATACCCGCTGAGATATCATAAGCATTAGCCTGAAGATTAAACATATCCTTGCCTTCTTTAGAAATCCACTTCATAAGAAGCTGGTCAAGAACTGCTGATATTCTTTCCTTAACATCTGCAACAGTGTACATCTGCTTTACACCTGCTACCTTGTCTATAAGCGTAATGTAATCAGATACTGAAAATGAGAAGTTACCGAAAGCTCTTATTGGCATTCCACCTGGAAGTGCCTGTGTTGGAATAAGAATAGGATTCTTAGTTCCCCACTTTTCTGTGAATTCCTTAGTATTAACAAATAAAACTTCTGCTCTTACTCCACTGTTGAAGCCAAACTTAAAGCCTTTAAGTGTTGATAAGAATGGAATAATCTGTGATTCAATATCAAAGCTTCCCTCGTCCTTAAAAATGCCTTCAATCTTACCATTGTACATAAAGATTGCATCCTGGCCGGCGCGGATAATCAGCTTACTGCCTTTCTTGATTTCTCTGTTGGTCCATTTCCAGAAGATTATATCATCTCTGTACTCTTCCCATTCAACTACGTTGGCAAACTGCCCTTTGAATAATCCCATGTTCCCTCTCCTTATCTATGTATTGCTTATCTCATTATAAATGTGCTTCTGAATTATAAGCCCATCTGAGCCTTAAGTGCTGCTAATTCATCATCAACTGCTGTGTTAGCCGGCTCTGCATCATACTTAGCTGCAAGACTGTCAACATCTGCCTCAAGCTGTGTCTGGTTAAGCTCTGCCATTGCATTAGCCTCGTCAAGCATCTTATTAGCCTTAGCCTCCATCTTACCGAATGCATCCATGCTTGTTCCAACACTGTTAACACTTGAACCAACCTTGTTGATTCTCTCCTGAGCCTTAGCTGCTGCAACCTTAGCCTTAACTGCATCTCTTCTTGCTTCAAGAGACTGGATATCCTTGCAGAGCTTATCATGCATCTGACGCATCTTAGCTGCATTGTCTGCTGCAATATTATATGTCTGCTGTAATGTAGCCTGCTTAGAAACTAACTGCTGCTTCTTCTCAAGGAATGTTCTTGCATCTGCCTCATTGCCAGCCTTAAGAGCCTTTTCTGCATATGACTGATACTTGGCAACATCTGCTGTGCATTCATCAAGCTCTCTTTTACATCTTGTCTCCTCAGCCATAACTGAAGCTGTCTCTGCCTTAACCTTTCCAAGGTCGCTCTCAAGATTTCTCATGTACTGGTCAATCATCTTCTCTGGATCTTCACACTTATCGAGAAGTGCATTGATGTTAGCGCTCATAATGTCCTTGAATCTTGTTAAAATACCCATAATAATCCTCCATTCCTGTGCCGCTTTCTGGCACATATCACCCTCTGGTGCATCCGAATTCTGTCTCCCAGAATTCTAAAAAACCTTTTTCATTATAATATATCAGGAGTAAAAAGTCACTAAGATTTGCTCCTTTGAGACATATTTTAGCGTTTTATTACAAATATTAAAATATCATATTATGCACATTACACTATGCAAAAGTTCACTATGTTATTCCTACTTGAAATGTGGTTTTAAAAACTATATAATATAGCTTAAGTATTAATATAAATGTATTCTCTCATGAATACGCATTTTTAAAGAAATGAGGAACATATGAACAACGATATTAAAGAGCTTATGAGCGGTATTCTTAAAGATATGTCCGCTCTTAACTATATAAAACCCGGAGATGTGCCTAACATCAATCTGTACATGGATCAGGTTACAACATTTATGTATGAACATCTTCACGATACAAAGCGTACCACGGATGATAAAGTATTAACCAAAACAATGATTAACAACTATGCCAAGAACAATCTGCTGCCATCACCAGTTAAGAAAAAGTACTCTAAGGAGCATATATATATCCTTACATTTATCTATTACTTTAAGAACATTCTCTCAATAAGTGATATACAGAAAATGCTCAATCCTCTCACTGAGAAATTCTTTGATGAAGGTTCCAAGCCGAATCTGGATTATATATATAAAGAGATTTTTTCAATGGAATCCTCTCTTGCAAGGCCATTATCTAAAGATATATTTGCAAAGTCTGAACAGGCAAGCAATGCATTTTCAGATGTAAAGGATGATGATGACAGAGAATTCTTACAGTTCTTCAGCCTTGTATGCCTTTTAAGCTTTGATGTATACATGAAGAAGAACATGATTGAAAGTCTGATTGATGATTACTCTGCCAAGCATGCGCCAAAGCAGCCTGAGAAGCCTGATAAAACAGACAAAAAGAAATAATCCATATAAATTAAGGGAACTGCCAGTACTGACAGTTCCCTTTTACATTGCTTCATATATTACTTATTATCTTCTGACTCTTTCTCAAGCATGCCAAGTCTTTCAAATACTCTGTCATACCCGTCATTACCATAATTAAGCGAACGGTTTACCCTGCTGATTGTCGCAGTAGACGCACCTGTCTTCTCTGCAATATCAAGATATGTCCTGTGTTCTCTTAACATCTTGGCAACCTCAAATCTCTGTGACAGGGATAAAATCTCGTTAATTGTACATACATCCTCAAAGAAATCGTATGCTTCATCTAAATCCTTAAGGCTTAATATTGCCTGAAAAAGCTGCTCAACAGCCTGTGTCTTTAACTTATTGTTCATAATTATCCACCCCGGTTTTCCAAAAATAACATTGGCTTATTACTTTTAAATTTTAACACAGTGAAGTTTTAAAGTAAAGACATTATTCACTTCTTAATGCCACAACAGGGTCTTTTTTAGCTGCAAACTTTGCTGGAATAAGTCCGGCAATAAATGTAAGGAACATGCTTATTATTATAAGTATTACTCCTCCTGCAACCGGAAGCTGTGCAACATTGGAAATGTCTGTAAGGTGCTTAATCAACGCATTTGCAGGTATGCACAGCAATAAAGTTACAACAATGCCGAGTGCGCCTGAGACAAAACCTTCAATAAGTGTCTCTGCATTGAATATTCTTGAAACATCTTTCTTAGAAGCACCAATACTTCTTAATACACCAATTTCCTTAGTTCTTTCAAGTACTGATATGTATGTGATAATACCTATCATTATCGAAGAAACTATAAGTGATATTGCAACAAATGCTATTAATACATAAGAGATTGCATTAATAATTGTACTTACTGATGACATCATTATTCCAACATAATCTGTGTAGTTAATAACATTTTCTTCATTGCCATCGTCCTGTTGCAGCCTATTGTAATCCTTGATAATATTCTGAACCTTCTCCTTAGAATCAAAATCAGTTGCATATATATCTATCTGTGAAGGTGTATCAAGGTCTGTAATTCCAAGCTTCGACTTATTGCTGTCTAATGTTGCATCTGTTGTTCTAGCCTTTAGTGACGCTGAGAAAAGCTGTAGTATCTGGTCATCGCTCATTCCACTTGTCATTGCCTGCATCTGAGCGCTTTCCTCTGGTGAAAGTGTTGCCATATATGCATTTACATCATCCATTGTAATCTCTGTATTCCTGTCATTGTCAAATGGAACTCCTGTAAATACATCAACGCTTGTATCAGCAAGCTGTGCCTTGGCAATCTCACTGTTTTTTACTTCTTCGATAATATATTCAGTAAGCTTTGCTGTATAACCGATTCCACTTGAAATTGAAGTGCTGACTGCGTCATCATTAGGTCTGATTATTCCACATACTTTAATGTCAGTTCCGTTATTTACAACATTTGTCATATACTTATCATCTTTGCTGTAATCGTCCCATGTACCGGTCACATCATTGTACTTATACATGTCCGTAGGCATAACAAGCTTAAACTCTGTATCAAGTATCTCGTCAAATGTATAGCTTATATCCTTTTCTGTTTCGTATGATTCACCAACCATCATTTTCTTAAAGAGTGTTCTTACTTCCTCAGGGTCTTTAAGTCCTAATGAGTAAAGTGTATAATCATCAACCTCGTTATTCTTATCTGTAACAAGCACAACCTCGTTGTAATTCTCTGGCCAGTGTCCTGCGAGGACATCATACTGCTCATCAAGAACCTGCTGGTTTCCTAAAAGCTGGTTCCACACACTGCTGTTAGAAAACATCCCCATACCCATGCCTGATGACATTGCAGAAGATGTGCTTGTTGCACCCTCGCCATATATCGAATCAAACATTGTACTTGGGTTTAACTGCTCTACACCGTTAGAAGTATCCTTCATATAAATGTTAAGAGGAACATCATATGAATACTGGATATCACTTACATATGACTTAATGCCAGAGCCGCCGTTTTCAATGTATTTCTTAAACTCTGAAAGGTTATTGCTTTTAACTTCCTTTACCATGGTATTAATCATGTCACCCATGATATCGTTAGAATATATTTTAGACTTATCCTCATGCTCTTCTGAATCCGAATTGCCTGTCATGCTTGTAACCATGCTGCTTATATCAATCGACTCTGCCTGAAGCGTTATAGGATAGCTTGAAAGCGTATCTCTCTGAACCCTGTCAATGTATAACTGGATACCATTTGAGATAGAAAGAATCATTGCAATACCGATAATTCCTATGCTTCCTGCAAATGCAGTAAGAATCGTTCTTGTTTTCTTAGTCATCAGGTTATTAAAGGAAAGCGAAAGTGCTGTAAAGAATGACATAGATGTTTTCTGCTTCTTTCCTGACTTTTTAATCTTCTTTTCTGATGTCTTAACCTTAGCAGCCTCTTTAGCCCTGATATCAGCTTCCATATCTTCTAACGTATATGGATCAGAGTCATCAGTTATCACACCATCTAATAATCTGACTATTCTTGTAGAATAATCCTTGGCAAGCTCCGGATTATGAGTTACCATAATTATAAGTCTGTCCTTTGATATCTCCTTTAAAAGCTCCATAATCTGGATACTTGTCTCTGTATCAAGTGCTCCTGTGGGCTCATCAGCAAGCAGGATATCAGGATTATTTACAAGTGCTCTTGCAATGGCAACCCTCTGCATCTGTCCACCTGACATCTGATTAGGCTTCTTGTGAATCTGTTCACCAAGTCCAACCTTCTCAAGTGCCTCTATAGCTCTTCTCTTTCTCTCTGTCTTAGATACACCTGAAAGCGTAAGTGCAAGCTCCACATTAGATAAAACTGTCTGGTGCGGAATCAGATTGTAACTCTGAAACACAAAACCAATAGAATTATTTCTGTAAAAATCCCAGTCTCTGTCCTTATAATTCTTAGTTGACACTCCATTTATCTTAAGGTCACCACTCGTATACTTATCAAGTCCACCTATAATGTTAAGCATAGTAGTCTTACCACAGCCGGACTGTCCAAGAATCGACACGAACTCGCAATCCCTGAACCTAAGATTAATGCCCTTAAGTGCACTCACAGTAGTCGAACCGGACACATAGTCTTTCTTTATATCATTTAATTCAAGCATCGGATACTCCTTTTATTTTATTGAGATCTGCGGATTGGGAATTGGCCTGCATCTTAAATGTTGTGTATATCAGTTGCGGTGTCTGACTATAGCATACGCTTGAATAATCCGAGCTGTGTGTAACTTAATGTCGCTATATACATTAGGGCGGTGCGTCAAATCTCGTTCAAGCGAAGCGCGTTTGATTTGACACACCGTAATAAACTTTGTAGATAGCGGCATTTAGTTACACTAAGCGCAGGATTCCTGAAAGCGTATGCTATAGTCAGATGCCGCAACGTCATGTACGCAAGTCAAAGGATGAAGGCCAATTCCCAATCCGCACTCCTCAATTAATATACACCATGGAAAGCTTGGCTTGCAATTTATTCCAGCACATTTTATACTAATATTGTTTTTTATTTATAAAAATATAATGATTATCAGGAGTCTATGTGAAATACTTTATCAGATTTAAATTACGGAATTTAACAGTCGCCGGTCTTGCTTTGATTATGGCAGCTACATCTGCTGTTCCATTTTTTGCTTATCCTGACCAGTTGATGGCTGATACACAGGATGACCTCGATGCTGTTAATAAACAGCTTGAAGAATTAAGGAATAAACAGAGCGAACTCAATGCATCTTACGGAGAGCTTAACGAGAAGCTGTCTGCTTCCGGAGAGAAGCTTTCTTCTATTGAGGATGCAGTTAATGCTAAACAGTCAGAGATTGATGCTACCAATATCCAGGTTGCTGATATGCAGGCAGAGATTGACCAGCAGTATGCCGCCATGAAGCTCCGAATCCAGTTCATGTATGAGAATAATAATGCTACTATTCTGTCAACGCTTCTGTCAGCTGAAAGCCTTTCTGACCTTTTATCCAAGTCAGAATATATCCAGCAGATTTCTAATTATGACCACCAGAAGATGCAGGAATTAAGTGACCTTCTGGCTTCTCTTAAAGAAACTCAGGCAAAGCTTGAACAAGAAATGGCTGAACTTGTCACTCTTAAAGATGATGCCTCCCGCGAAGCTGATAATTTTGCTGCGCTTCTCTCACAGTGTCAGACAGAGCTTGACACTACAAGTGACAGCATTACTGATGCAGAAGCACTTGCACTCGAATACGAAAAACAGATTGAACAGGAAATGTTAGAGCGTCAGCGCCGTGAAATGGAAGCTCTTGAAGCTGCAAGAAAAGCACAGGAAGAGGCTGACAAAGCCAATAACTCTGGCAATTCCAGCAACACAGGCGGTAATTCATCTTCCGGTTCTGCTATGGTTGACCAGAACGCTCTTAACAACGTTCTTAAGAATCACACTGCTGAAGATGTTGCCATGCTGGCAGCCATTATCGAATGTGAAGCCGGCAACCAGTCATATGAGGGCAAATGTGCTGTAGGAAGTGTTGTTATCAACAGAGTTGCTGACCCTCGCTTTGCCAACAGCATAAGTGGCGTAATATATGCACCTTACCAGTTTTCACCTGTTGCCAGCGGACGATTTGCAATAGTACTTGCAAGAGGTGCAAATGCAGCCTGCACCCAGGCAGCCATTGATGTGCTTAATGGTCATATCAATATTAACGCACTATATTTTCATGTATATGACAGTTCTGTCGATGTGGGCGGAACCGTTATCGGAGATCATGTATTTTACTAACTCATTAAATATACCAAGGGGAGAATTATTAACCATGAAGAAAGCAACTAAAGCATCTGATAACAGATATTATCAGGCAAGATTTTCTGCTGCACAGAAAAATACTGACTTTGAAAGCCGTGAAGCAGCTTCAGATGTCGTAGGTATAGACAGAACAAGACTTGCAAGAATTGAACTTGGCAATGTAACACCTTATGCAGACGAGGTTGTATCTATGTCAAAATGCTACAACGCTCCTGAACTCTGCTACAATTACTGCTCAAACGAATGTCCCATTGGAAGACTTACAATGAAGGAAGTCGAGATTAATTCATTTGACAGATTATCATTAAAAATGCTTGGTTCTTTGAATGATATCGAAAACCTGCGAGCTTCTATTATCAATATCTCTGCTGATGGTCAGGTTGATATTGGAGAACAGGAGGAATTCAAGCAGATACTTGAATCCCTCGACCTTATTTCCAATAATGCGAAAGCCCTTGAATTGTGGGCTAAGAAAAACATTAAGAATATTTAACGGCTGTATCTTACATAATCTACCGTAACAAAGCCTTTGTTTGCACTATTGGCAGAATTATCATGTGATACATATACACCGCTCTTTACACCAACCCATCTTCCGGCTTTGGCAATAACGGAAACAGGGTTGGTGTATTCTTTTCCGTCTGTGCTTATCTCTATTGTTACTGTCTCAACAGGTGCTTCCTTAACAGGAAGTCCTCCCTCAACATAATCTTTAGTTCCTGTCTTTTTTACTGTATATCTGAAATATATTTCCTTAAGATTATCGTATGAAGCAAGCAATTCTTTAGTCTCTTTAGTATAAGCCTGGTCACAATCAAACTGCTGCACACCCTTTACTGCATACACTTCCATCCTTCCATCTTTTACAGTCACATCTGCTGCCAGATAATCCATTCCCATGTGAATGAATCCGGCATTATCACCATCAGACATTCCGCTGATATTCATCTTAGTAACACAACTGAATTCCGGTGCAGGCCACTTCTGCATGAGAAGATTTCTGTAATCACCGATTGGTCTGTTTGATACTCTGCCAACTGCATTAAGCTTTATATAAGAACCGTTGTCAGACACATTTCCACTTTCATCAGTGCCAAACTGCGCCCAGTCACTATCAGGGTTTGCATTCCACTGCCACTGCAGTCCCAAAGTATCTTCTGTGAATTCGTCTGTAGTATCTGGCTCACATATCTCATAAACTGCACCGACATCAGGTTTTTCGTACTCCATCACAGGCTCGCCGTAATCATTGCCATCTTTCTTAACTCCAATAACAGGCCAGTCATTTTCCCAGCTCATTGGCTGCAGATGTGTTATTCTGCCAGCTGCATACACATCCTGAAAATGTATAAACCAGTCCTGTCCTGTAACTGTGTCAACCCATGCGCCCTGATGAGGTCCATTGACAGGCGAATCTCCCTGTCTCATAACCACTTTATACTCATATGGTCCAAACACATTTTTCGACCTTAACACTGTCTGCCAGCCTGTCTTAACACCGCCAGCCGGTGCAAATATATAATACCATCCGTTTCGCTTATACATCTTAGGCCCTTCTATTGTAATCTGGTCATTTAAGTTACCGTCAAATATAATCTTTTCCTCACCAATAAGCCCCATTCCATCTGGCTGCATCTCTACCATATGAAGCACACTCTTGTATCCGATACGGCTCTTGGCAACTCCTGCAACAAGATATGCCTTTCCATCCTCATCCCAGAATGGGCATGGATCAATCCAGCCTGCGCCTGGTCTTATGTTCACCGGCTTACTCCACTCACCATAAGGGTCTGTTGCTGTAGTCATATATATTCCTTCATCCGGCATTGGGAAGCACACATAATATGTACCCTCATGATATCTTATTGCAGGTGCCCACACTCCACATCCATGAATTGGATTTCTATATCTGAATTCTGGAACTTCAGCCAAAATGTAGTTAATAACCTTCCAGTTTACAAGGTCCTTAGAATGAAGCAACGGCATAGCCGGAGCATTAGAAAAGCTTGATGATATCATAAAATAATCATCACCGACACGGATTGCGTCCGGATCTGAATAATCAGCGTAAAGTATTGGATTCTTGTATCGTCCATTTCCTAAATCTGCTGTCCACATATATGACCTCTTTCTGCCAGTTTACGGCTCAATAATTTATTTCTGCTTATGCAGATATTTCTCTGCTATCATATTACAACAGTTAAATAAGAATTTCCAGTACTTTTGTAAAGTTATTTTATAAAAGTTTTTAGTTGACATTTTATTATTAAGTATTCTGTGCTTAAACCGATATTATATATAACCGTGTTCATTGCTGAAGATGAAAGGCGGGTATACTTATGATAATTGCAGACAGTAACATGAGTATGTCTTCAAGAAGACACTACTCACAAAAGGTATCAAGCGGCATGGTCGCAGCCGGCAGCTCTGGTAACTCCTTTAGTTTTGGAATGAGCCAGGCAAGAAGCAGCTTAAGCCAGAAAGAATCATATTTTAGTAATTCTTCTGATTCTCCGGACAGAAAGTATGACGACATGTTTCTGATGATGCCACTCTACAATCGTTCTGGCAGACTTAATGTCCCGGACGATTCTTCTAAAACGGATTTGGCTGGTGAGGAATCACCAGGAGGCACGGAGGCTTTAACACCTGCTTACAACAAAGCCAGCTTAGTTTCTATGCGGCAGAATGTAAGCTTCAGTTACACAGAAATAACAAGAAAGGTTTATATGTCCCTGTTGGATTTTATTCAGTCTCTGTCTTTCCGTGGAATGTTTCATGATACTGACAGTTTATCCTGCAATTCAGTCTCTGACACATCTTCATCTGACAAAGCCTCAAAAACCCTTTCTATTACTAACCAGATTTCTCCTACTGTGTGGACTGTAAGAACCAGATATTCTTCAACCTATGAAGAAAAGGAAAGCACTTCATTTTCAACAACCGGAACTGTTAAAACAGCAGACGGCAGGGAACTTAATTTTAATCTTGATATGACCATGTCGCGCAGATACATGGAAGAACACAGCATTGAATTTGTTTCCAGCTTTGACACTGTACTGACAGACCCGCTTGTTATTAATCTTGGATGCAATCCTGTTTCTATTTCTGATAAGTCCTTCAGTTTTGACATTGATTGTGATGGTAAAGACGAGACTATTGCACAGATGAATCCTGAAAGTGGCTTTCTTGCTCTTGATAAGAACAGCGACGGAATTATCAATGACGGCAGCGAGCTGTTCGGAACCAAGACCGGTAATGGCTTTTCCGAGCTTGCAGAATACGATTCTGACGGCAACGGCTGGATTGATGAGAATGATGAAGTCTATGACCAGTTAAAGGTCTGGGTTAAAGATGAGAATGGCAAGGACAAGCTCTTATCACTTAAGGAAGCCAATGTCGGTGCAATCTGTCTTGGCAGCTCCAAAACAACATTTCATGTAACTGATGATGATAACAATCTTAAAGCTAAAGTACGAAGCAGCGGCATGTATCTTCATGAAGACGGCAGCGCCGGTTCTGTACAGCAGGTGGATTTTTAATTCTGTATTGGGGATATCTTCGATATCCCCAATATTTTTTCCCCGTTGGCTCTGTTTTTCCGTGCAGGCCGCTTATCCCCGTTGGCTCTGTTTTTCCGCGCTGGCTGCTTGCGACCTATATATTCATAATATTTGCTCTCTTATAGGCATAATTTGCGTTTTTTCAATCCAAAAGCTTCTTCTCAACCTATAAGATTCATTATTTCTATTCTTTAATAGGTAAAACTGCTCTCCACAATCTGAAAATCCACAAAATCACATAAATTTTTCCAAAAATCTTCCTATAAGAGACTTTATTATGCGACTACCTATAGGTATCACGTATTGTCTGCGTATGAAGCTTCCTTTATTTATCATCACATTTTGCCCAGACTTGTTTTTTTAGTATGTTTACATATTTTTAATATATCAAGCTATTGATTTTTATATATTTGTATAATATATTTATTAAACAGTTTTTGCCTATAATTGCAAAAGGGGGTTTTTAATGAGAGATATACAGAATTATAATATGGAACATGTTGACACATTAGCACCTGACACGATTAAAGAGTCTGTTATGTGCAGGCATTCACAATTGTCTCTTTTACTAGCTGATATACAAGGAAGAATTTCTAATGCTCCTGAAGGTTCTCTGCGAACTGCCAGAAAAGCTCATGGCTGCCAATATTATCATAAAGTCGAAGTAAATGATACCAAAGGAACATATATCAAAAAGCATAACTATAATTTTGCAATTGAACTTGCACAAAAAGATTATGATTTAAGAATTGAACAATGCCTGTTGAAAGAATTAAACTTTCTTGAAGTCATACTTAAGAAATATAATCCATCAGAAATCCAGCATATTTATGATTCACTTAACAGCTTCCGCAAAGAAATGGTTACTCCAGTTTTTGTATCCGATGAAGATTTTACTGCAAACTGGAAAGCCTCAGAATATACATCTTTAGGATTCACTCCTGACTGCGCTGAATATTATACCGATAATGGCGAACGCGTACGGTCTAAGTCTGAAATTATCATAGCTAACAAACTCTATCGCTATAATATTCCTTATCGATACGAATATCCTCTGCAGCTGCAATCTGGTATCATAACACACCCGGATTTTACCTGTCTTAATGTTAAAACAAGGCAGGAATATATATGGGAACATTTTGGTATTATGGATAATGCAGAATATGCCTGTAATGCCATCAAAAAAATCAGTGATTATGCTAATTCAGGATATGTCCTTGGCAGAAACTTCATAGCAACATTTGAAACCGCTGGTACTCCAATCAATGCTAACTGCATAGATTCTTTGATAAAAAGTCATCTCTGTTGATACCTTTTTATAGTCGCATTTTTGATTTCTTATAGGTTGTTCCTTACCAGATTTTCCAAAAATGTTTCTTATTTTCACAAAACATTCCTTAATAAAGACAAATTTTCCTATCAAATAGCTTTAATTCACTATCTGATAGGAAAATACCCTAAATTTTATTAAGATTGTGCTGAATATGACCTATTATTCATATAAAAAATGTTTTCTTATAGGAAAACCAAATCTCACCAAGACATATCTCTTTCCATCTGCACAGAAAACCCAGTTATTATATAGGAATCCCCCAAAAACAATCCCGCCATGCATAGTCCTTCCTGACAGCTATCTAGAAATTCAAATCAATATCTATTCCCTTAATATCCTCATTAAGCATCTTATTATCTTTCATTATTCTGACTATCTGCTTCTGGGCTTCAGTTACATGGTCGATATCATTGCCTTTGACACTAGCATTCATCTCTAGCTTGTCAGCCTCTGCCTGTCCCTCAATAATCTCTTCCTGCTCTTTTCTTTCCTTGCGCTTTTCGTCAATCTTTTCCTGCTGTTCTTCCTGTTTCTTCTCTGCCTCGTCAGCTTTCTCCTTGTTCCCCTCGGCTTTGTCTTCAATATTATCCTTGCCCTCGGCTACAAGCAGGTTCTTAACCTCACCCTCAACAGCACCTATTATCTGGTCTGCTGAGTCCTGTGCCTTTAGCATTTCCTGAGACTTATCCCTGTCAATTTCAGCAAGTGCAATTGAAGCTGTCGTGCATGCAATCTTAAGCTCCTTCTGACCAATTTCATCCTTAAAATGTATCTGTGATGAATTCAGCTTAAGTACCTTCTCCTGATACTCTGTAAGCGGAGTATTCTGTAATTCTTTTAAGCGGTCAAGTTCTTCTTTTGAAAATGTGTCCTCAGCCGAACCATAACGGTTATTCTGATATTTTTCAAGCAGCTCAAGGTCTTTCTGTTCCTGTGAATCCTTATCTACACCATAGTCCACACGGTATGCTTCCTTTTCATTCTCCAAATCACTAACCTTATTCTTAAGTTCTGTGATTTCATCAAGCTTATTAAGCTTATCGAGCTTCATATCCTCAATATTCTTATCTGTCTTATCAGCAGATTTCCATGCGTCAGATATAAGCTTCATTGCCTGCTTTCTTGCTCTGAGCCTTTTAGCATCAATCTGGTTATCATTATATGGCTTAAGATTAAGCTCTGATGCATTGATTGTCTTTCTGTTCTTGGTTTGCTTTGAATTATCAGTATTCTTATCTGTATTATCTATTCCCTGTGCAGCCGCCTGATTATTCATTGTACTTCTTATCGTAAGTGACATATGCCCTCCTTGTCATAACCCTGTCCCAAACTCCTTTTCGGGAATCACATTAGTTTAAATATATATCGGTATATCTGACATTCATTATTATAGTCAGTTCTTGTTCATAACCTATAAATATGATATAGTGATACTATCAATTATTTATGAGGAGAGCGATTACAATGAACTTTGCAAGAAAGACGGATAAGGTATTCACAATTATTTACACTATTATCAGTATTCTGTCAATTATTATATTAATCATGACTCATATTTATCCTGATAAATTCTTTAATAATTTGTATGGATCATTTTCTGCAATTAATAACAAGACATTTAGTATTAACAATTTATTCCATTTAATTGGACATATTTATATAGGAAGCACATCCATAGTTCTATTATATATTCTTGCTGTTCTTGCTGTCATAATTGGATTACCCGTTACTGTGATTACTATTTTTGCTTATATAGGAATCATATTATATAAAGCAACCAACAACCCAAAGCATATACGCCGCAATCTGATTGTCAAGATTATATATACAGGAATATGGACTGTTATTGCACTCATAATGACAATCAAGGACATTGGCTTTGTTGTTATATTTGCAATACCTGCCATAATACTTTCAATTCTGATTGCAGCTGTTTATGGCATGAGAGAGCATGAATATTTCCCAGAATATTAATTCACATACAGCACTTATTAAGAAAAGGCAGGACATGAAAAAACCGACCTCCCAATCGTTAGATTTTTAGTCTAACTTTTTTTGAGGGTCGGTTCCATGTCCTGCCATATTATATTTAATCTTACAGATGAAGCACTCTCTCCTTAATCTCCTGAGTTCTTCCCTGATTCCAGAACTGTGTTCCGATATATCCGCAAGTTCTTCTTGCGACATTCATCTTATCCTGATTACGGTTTCCGCAGTTAGGACACTCCCATATAAGCTTTCCGTCATCATCAGTTATAATCTGAATCTGTCCTGTGTAACCACATTCCTGACAGTAATCACTCTTAGTATTAAGCTCTGCATACATAATATTATCATAAATGTACTGCATAACCTTAAGTACTGCCGGGATGTTATTCTGCATATCAGGAACCTCAACATAACTGATAGCTCCTCCTGGAGATAACTTCTGGAACTGTGATTCGAATTTTAACTTTTCAAATGCATTTATCTGCTCAGTTACATGAACATGATAGCTGTTAGTTATATAATTCTTATCTGTTACACCAGCAATCTTACCAAATCTCTTCTGTAAACATTTTGAAAACTTATAAGTTGTTGACTCAAGCGGTGTTCCATAAAGTGAGAAATCAATATTAGTCTCTGCTGCCCATCTCTTACATGTATCATTAAGATACTGCATTACTTTGAGGGCAAATTCTGTTCCCTCCGGATTAGTATGAGTTACACCCTTCATGTAATAAGTACATTCGCAAAGACCTGCATAACCGAGCGAAATTGTTGAATATCCGCCATAAAGAAGCTTGTCAATTGTCTCGCCCTTCTTAAGTCTTGCAAGTGCTCCATTCTGCCAGAGAATTGGCGCAACATCTGAAGGAGTTCCCTTAAGTCTGTAATGTCTGCACATAAGTGCTCTCTTACACAGGTCAAGTCTCTCATTAAGAATACTCCAGAACTTATCCATATCCTTGCCTGATGAACATGCAACATCAACAAGATTAAGAGTTACAACACCCTGATTGAATCTTCCATAATACTTTGGCTTTCCTGTTTCTGGATCAATATATGGTGTAAGGAAGCTTCTGCATCCCATACATGGAAAACACTGACCATTGCCATTCGCATCAACCTTTAATTCCTTCATTTTCTTTTCAGATATATAATCCGGAACCATTCTCTTAGCTGTACACTGTGCAGCTATTTCTGTAAGATACCAGTACTTGGAATCTTCGTGGATATTATCTTCCTCAAGAACATATATAAGCTTAGGAAATGCTGGTGTAATATATACACCCTGTTCATTCTTAACGCCCTGCATTCTCTGTCTTAATACTTCCTCAGTAACAAGTGCAAGGTCATCTCTTGTCTGACCTTCCGGAACCTCATCAAGATACATGAAAACAGTAACAAAAGGTGCCTGTCCATTAGTTGTCATAAGAGTGATAACCTGATACTGAATCATCTGTACACCACGCTTAATTTCATCCTTTACTCGAAGTTCTGCAACCTCTCTAATCTTTTCTTCGGAAGCATCTATTCCGGTTTTCTCGAACTCATCTCTTACCTGTCCAATAAACTTCTCACGGCTTACCTGGACAAATGGTGCAAGATGTGCAAGAGATATACTCTGTCCACCGTACTGTGAACTTGCAATCTGTGCAATCGCCTGAGTTGCAATATTACATGCAGTAGAAAAGCTGTGTGGCTTCTCAATCATAGTCTCGCTTATTACAGTTCCATTCTGTAACATATCCTCAAGATTGACAAGACAGCAGTTATGCATATGCTGTGCAAAATAATCTGCGTCATGGAAATGTATAAGCCCCTGCTCATGCGCATCTACAATATCTGGAGGGAGAAGGAATCTCTTTGTAATATCCTTGCTTACCTCGCCAGCCATATAATCTCTCTGAACACTGTTTACAGTAGGATTCTTGTTGGAATTCTCCTGCTTTACTTCCTCATTATTGCACTCCAGAAGGCTTAATATCTGCTTATCTGTAGAATTAGATTTACGCACAAGTGCTCTCTTATAACGATAAGTAATATACTTTCTTGCAACTGAAAATGCTCTGAAATTCATAATCTGATTCTCTACAAGATCCTGAATCTCTTCAACGCTTAAAGACCTGTTCATCTCTTTACAAATGCTCTCAACATTATTAGAGATTGTCTCAATCTGTTCCTCTGATAATCTCTCACTATGGACAACTTCCATATTAGCTTTTGATACAGCATCCATAATTTTACTGATATCAAATGTTACCTCTGAACCACTTCTTTTAATAATTTTCATACTTCAAACCCTCACAAAAAGACCATCATATCCCTGTATATACTGCTTTCAGCAATACAGGCTATTTTCCTTTACATTAAAAAAATCTGCTGGAAACGCAGTGTTTATGCTGTTTCCCAAGCAGATTTGATTATACAACATATAGTTTGACAAGTCAATTGAAAACACAATATCTTGTAATAAAAAACTATATATATTAATTCTCATCACATTCAGTTTCAGCCAGAATGTTGATAAGAGAAGCCGTTACAACAGCCATCTCAATCTCATATTCAGCCCACTGTGCAGACTCCTTACAACGGTCAATAGTAAACAATCCTTTCACATTATCTGGTGAACCTATTATGCATTGTACAGTAGAAAACACTCTCTTTTCTCTCATGTCTGTTCCAAATTCAGGTGCAAGGTCTGTCTGCCTTCCGACGAATCCCACAGCAGCATGATTCTTTCCATCCAAAAGCTTCTTAAAACCTTCTGTCTTAACATAATCAGCATTCAGTGAACCGCCAAGCTCAACACCCATATAGTATGCACGGTTCAGATTAGCTCCCCAGTAAAGATTAATGCTGTCCAGTTTAAATGTATCATACATATGATGTATAAGCTCTTTAATAGCTGCTTTGCCATCTTCTGAAAAATTCTCCATAATGCCTGAAAGAAATCTGAGTTCCTTCATTTCCCTGCCATCATTGACATTCTTATCCTTCGCATTAAGAGAATTCTCATATGAATCCTTATGGAGGTCATCCCTGAAGAATACATATCTGTCTCTTCCCTTTTCTTTCGCTACATACAGACAGTAATCTGCTTTCCTGAAAAGTTCCTCATACTCATGTCCGTTGTTAGGACTGTATGCTGCTCCTATAGAACATGTTATCATTAAATCTTCAAAATCATGAACAAATTCCCACTTAATCTGGGTTCTTATCGCACGAAGCATACCCCTTAACGCATGCTCATCATTAATACCATTGAATATAATAACAAATTCATCTCCGCCGATACGTCCTACAACTCCATCTTCGCCTACAACTTCCTTAAGCTTTCTTCCAACCCTTGCAAGCACCTTATCACCATACATGTGACCATATACATCATTAACCTTCTTAAAATGGTCAACATCAAGAACGGCTATCGTAACTCTGTTATTCTGCTCTTCCTTGAGACATTTTACAGCATATGCGGTAATAGTTTTCTTGTTATACACATGTGTAAGAGAATCAAACTGCAATTCTTCTATCATATCAGTAACCTGATTATAATTGCCATGGCTGTCTGCCTCAGGGACAACACGACCTATCACAATCCTGCTTCCATCGCTTTTATTCATTACAGTTCCTTTAAATCTTAAAGTCTCCTTCACCCTTTTATATGTACGCATGCTTGTTCTGAATTTTATAGAAAATGTCTGCGTATAAGAGCGTACTTCTGATATAAAATTAGCAAAGATTTCCTTGTCATTCTCGTCAATATATCCCTCCGAAAGCATCCGCTTCTTCCATTCATCAATATCAGACTTATATATGACATCTCTTGAGTCAACATCATACCTGTACATACTGAATATGCCATTATCTCTGTTATATGTAAATGTATATTCTCTATCCAGCCCAAGCAGCATCTTATGTTTAGAAACATCATCTCTTAAGCTCTTATTAGCCTCCTCTATAGACTCAACATCAACAAGTTCAATATCTCTCATATGCCCATTGCCCACAGCTCTTCGTTCATACACAAATAAATGATTATATCTTTCTATGCCCTGTGCGTTAATAAATTTAAACATTCCGCTCTTAGCTGTTCCATCATACTTCTCTATAAAATCCATCAGTCTTTCTTTATCCTGAGGTGCAACTACTTCTATAAGAGTCTCCTTAATTTCTCCAAAATATTCTTCAAATGCTTTATTCGCAACACTTATAACACAATACTTATCAACAGATGCTATTCTTCTACTCATCTTATGAACAATCTCAAATTTCTCACTGGCAGCAATATAATTATCGCTCATATTAATGTACCTCTTATATTTTTTATTATTAGTTATACGTACTTAATCTTTCTACATGTTATAAAAATTATATTATATACATGTCGATTTTACAAGTATAATAGTGCGTTTAATTCAAATTTTTTGGTACTTTAGTACCAATACCAAATATAGTATTTCCTTTTATTAAAAAGCATGTTATAATACAACATATTGTTGGTTTTTACTTAGTAACACTATTATTAAATGTGAGGAGGTCTTTTAATGGAACGCGTAAAGTACAACAGAGTTGAGGTAAGTCACGGCAATACAGCCAAGAAATATCCTGTGTACGAAATCTATCTTGATGGGGTTATAATTACTAAGGTATCATCTGAGAATGAGGCTTTAGAAATGGTATCACGCTGGCAGAAAAATTACAGATAATATATACTCATAAGTAAGTAAAAGCAGTGCCTGCAATCAATGCAGACACTGCTTTTATAGCATTTTCTTCTTCCTTAATACCCATAAAACTATTATACATATCAGAAGTATTATTCCACTTATTATCTCAAATCCAAAAGGTGTCTTTGCAAACGGCATCCATTCTCCACCTACATTCATTCCATATATACCTGATATTATTGTCGGAATAGCCATCACAATTGTAATTGAAGTAAGGTATTTCATTACATTATTCAGCTTACTGTCAATTACTGATGACATCAGTTCCCTTGTACCATCAATGACATCCCTGTATATCGTGGTCATCTCTATAGCCTGCTGGTACTCGACCATGACATCCTCAAGAAGCTCCATATCTTCAGGATACTGCTCAAGTCTTTTATATCTTCTGAGTCTTTCTAACACAATACTGTTAGCTCGAAGAGATGTTGCAAAATAAACAAGTGTAGATTCTAACTCATGAAGCTCAATAAGATCAGTATCTGACGTATCTCCATCAACCCGCTCTTCTATCTCAATTCTTTTCTTATCAATAAGACGAAGATTAGCCTGATACACGAAAGCTGAACGGAAAAGCATCTGATATATAAAACGCATCTTTTTCTTTGTACTGAACTCTTTCACCTTATTTCTTACAAAATAATTAATAATCGGTGTATCTACCTTACACACTGTAATTATTGCTTCACTTTTAAGGATAATACCAAGAGGAATTGTTGTATACATTTTTTTCTCATGTCTTACCTCAGGTGTAGGAATATCCACAAGTATAACAGTATATCCGTCTTCAAGGCTTATACGCGAACTTTCTTCTTCATCAAGTGCCGATGAGATATCCTCCGGTTCTATTTCAAAGCGTTCTGCTATCTGCTCCAGCTCCTTGCTTGTCGGATCTACCATATTAATCCAGCATCCATCCTGAATATCTGTCAATGTATTTAATACCTGCTGGTCTGTTCTATATATCTCTACCATAAGTCCGGCCTTTCATAATTATTATTTCATCATAGTCGTCCCTGATGCGTCTCATAATAAAATCTCTTAACGGTTCATCAAAACACCTGTATATATTGTTTACAGCCTCACAATCAAGTGGATTACGCGTAAGAAAATATTGCACATTAAATCCATACATATCATATACTATCTGTAAAGTCTTTACATCTGGTCTTGACAAACCATTCTCTAATGTACAATAGCTTCTCTCTGATATTCCAAGCACATTTGCCATGTCCTTTTTATTCATATCATGTATCCGTCTTATCTCTGTAAGTGTATATCCTGTACGCACATTATCTGGAACATCCAGTTCCATTCCATTAACAATCTCAAGTATCATTCTATGGTAATATGCCACTACCCTTTCTTTCTTATACCCGAATTGAAGCATGCTGTCAAACAAACATAGCAGATTTCTTATAAAAACTTTTTTCCTGAAATCAGGGCATAGTGTGTGCAACTCTGAAAATGGATTATTATTATCTATTCCATGCAGGATATAATCGCTGTTCCAGCCTTCAAGTTTTGCAACCTTCTCTATAATCCTGTATGTAACCGGTTGTGTCCCTGTCTCCAAACGGGCAAGATAGTCAGTACTGACATGCAGCATTTCTGACATTTCCCCTCTGGATAAGCCTTTCATAATGCGGCATTCTTTTAACCTGTCCCCCGTATTACGCATTAAAGCCTCACTTCTTGTCAGTTTTACAGCTTCTTAATCCACATGAGCCGCAATTACCATCACAGCCCTTCCCAAGACCGCTTTTTTCGTGCTTATATGAAACTGCAATATATATGGCAACAACCACAACTAACAATATTCCTGCTGATATAACCTGTCCCATTCTTTATCTCCTTATTAATTGCTCTTATAAGCTTTTCCAATCTCACCTGTAAGTGAAGCAAATATCTTAAGTATCATTGCACGTTCTGATTTGTCAAGTTCCCTGAAAGACTTAAGAACGGCATTAATATTCTTAAACCTGGCTGTACTTATCTCTGAAAGGTTCTTTGCACCACTTGCAGTTACCAGTGAGAATAATGTATCTACGAATTCTGCCCTCTGTTCTCTTGTAAGCCCGTCTATCCATGCGCTCAGTGCTGCATTTAACCTTTTACTCTTAGGACTTAACTCCTGCTCAGTCTCAAAATCTGGTCCTATAACCTGCCATGACATAGAATCATGCTGCATAAGACCTGACTGGCTGCTCTTTACAACCTCATAATCCCCATCATGATTAAGAAGCATTCCAACAACTGAACAATAAGGAACAATGCTCTTAATCCTAGGCAGAATTGCCAGATAATCCGGATGCTTTACAAAATTACTGTCAAATCCCGGACCATCATTATTATAAACAGTAATAATTCTTTTCTTCACTGATGGTCTTGCAAATACTGATGCATATACTGCCAGATTACCACCTTTGGAATGTCCGCCAAGAATCAGCTTTCCTTCTGAACGCTGCACGGTTGTGTCAATATATCTTACCGCATCCTTCTGCGATGGAACAGGGGATAAGAAGCTCATGTTAAAATCCTCTTTCCAGCCCACAAGTGTATCATCAGTTCCCCTGAAAGCAATATACGTAAGTCTGTTATCAATTCTTACATGAAATGCCGCAAACTGTTCTTCTTTGCCGCCATCGACATAATCAACATAATTAGTAAGTATAAGTGAACCAAATCTTTTTGTTGCTGCTGCCTCCCTTAAAAGATACGGAGCTTTTCCTATGAAAGATTTGCATTTCTTAATCTCCTTCTCATCATGGGTATCAAAAAATGTGTCTGCCGCTTCCGCAATTGTAATAGTCTCGATACTTCCTGGTGCCGGTACAATATCAGTAAAATCAACATATGCAATCTGCGCAAGTATTAAATTGTCCACGTCATTAAATGGTGCCTGGCTAAAATCAAGGTCACCTCTCCATTTCAAATAATCAGATACATTACTCATACTTAACCCCTTCTTATTCTACGCATTTTCCTTTCAGAAACCTTCTTGGTTACAAGATCCTTCCATATTGAAGGTGTGAACAGAATTATCAGTGGAAATAACTCCAGTCGTCCGGCAAGCATATCAAACATCAGTACATATTTGCTGAAATCAGAATAACTTCCAAAATTCTGTGTCGGTCCGACAGCCGAAAGCCCCGGACCTATATTATTAATAGTCGCTGCTACTGCAGTGAAATTCGTCACAATATCCTTTCCTTCAATAGATATTAGCAGTAAGGACGCTGTGAATATCATGATAAATGTTATGAAATATATACTCACAGACCTGCATGTTTCACTATCAACAGGCTTTCCTTCTGTCTTAATCACCTTTACACTCTTAGGATGAATATATGACTGAATCTCTCTGAATATTGTCTTTATCCCTATTATAAACCTGGAAACCTTAATTCCGCCACCTGTACTTCCGGCACATGCCCCCACAAACATCAGCACAACAAGCACCGACTTGGATAGTGACGGCCACATATCGAAATCCACTGATGAAAATCCGGTTGTCGTTATAATAGATGCAACCTGAAACATTGACTGTCTCAGTGTAAGTTCAACAGCGCCTACACTTCTGTATATATTAACAAATATAATTGCTGTTGCTGCAAGAATAATTCCGAAATAACATCTTACCTCTTCTACTTTAACAGCCTTCTTAAACTGTCTTAGAACAATAAGATAATATGCATTGAAATTAACTCCAAACAATATCATAAATATGGTTACAACCCACTGGATATAAGGTGAAAAGCTTGTAAAGCTGTCATTTCTGATACCAAATCCACCTGTTCCTGCTGTTCCCATTGCTGTATTAAGTGCATCAAGGAATGTCATTCCTCCAAAAAGAAGAAGAACTGTCTGAAGTACAGTCATCCCAAAATATATAATATACAGTATTCTTGCTGTATATCTGATCTTAGGAACAAGTTTACCCACTGATGGTCCCGGACTCTCTGCTTTCATAAGATTGATATTAGAGCCACCTGTAAGAGGTATTACTGCAAGCAGAAATACCAGAACTCCCATACCACCAATCCAGTGAGTAAAGCATCTCCAGAACATAATGCTCTGTGACAGTCCTTCAACTTCACTTAATATACTTGCTCCTGTTGTTGTAAATCCTGATATTGTCTCAAAAAGTGCATCTGTAAATGAAGGAATTTCCCTGCTTATAAAAAAAGGCAGGCAGCCAAATATACTCATAAGAATCCAGCTGAGTGCAGTTGTAACACACCCCTCCTTCAGATAAAAAACTGTATTGGCAGGTTTTTTAATTGTCATAAGAATCCCACATACAGCACATAATGCCATTGTTATCAAGAATGCAGATATTGCCTTCTCCCTGTATATAACGCCAACAATCACAGGAATGACCATAAGAGCCGCTTCTATCTTTAAAACATGTCCAAGAATATATCTTACTATAGAACTGTTCATATCAATGTTCCCAGCCTTTCCTATCTAAGAATATCAGTTATAGCATCAAACCCTGTATGAGTTGTTACAATAACCACAGTATCTCCAACCATAAGGCTGTCAGTACCACTTGGAATAATAATCTTACCATTACGGTTAATAAGTGCTATAAGCAGATTATCCTTCAGCTTAAGTTCCATAAACTGCTTGCCTGTAACTCCTGATTCTTTATCAACATTAAACTCTATAGCTTCTGCCTTCTGGTCAAACAAATGATACAAGGTCTGTATGTTATTGCTTCCCATAGACTCCTTCTTAGCTCTTACATAAGCAATGATAGCTTCTGATGTTATATATCTTGGATAAATCACACTGCCAAGATCAAGGCTGTTAATAACACTGCTGAATCCCATTCTTGTTATTTTCGTAATACATTTGGCTTCAGATACTTTTCTTGCATACAGAGTAAGCATTACATTCTCTTCATCAATCCCTGTAAGAGGGACAAAGCTCTCCACATACTCAATCCCCTCTTCTCTTAAAAGACTCTCGTCAGTACCATCACCATTAATAATAACAGCTCCCGGCAGCTCCTCGCTTAACTTTAACGCGCGTTCCTTGTCATTCTCAATAATCTTTACATCAATTCCCATGTTAAGGAGCTGTTTTGCAAGATAATATGCAACTCTTCCACCTCCGACAATCATGGTACTCTTGACCTGATGTGTCTGAAAACCTACACTTGCAAGAAATGTCCTTGCATTCTTTCTTGATGCAATGAAAGATAACTTATCATCTGCCCTTATAATAAAATGTCCTGATGGAATGAACACCTCTCCATCCCTCTCAACTGCGCATATAAGAACCTTAGATGATGAAGCCTTGGATATCTCCGCCAGAGTATGGCCACACATCTGGTTACCCTCAGGGACTTTTATCTTAATCATCTCTGCCTGTCCATGTGCGAATGTTCCAATCTCAAGTGCTGTCGGCATGTAAAGCACACGTGCTATCTCACTTGCAGCCTCAAATTCCGGATTAATAATCATTGCCAGGCCTAATCTGTCTCTTAAAAAGGCAGCCTCCTGACTGTATTCAGGTGTTCTTACTCTTGCAATTGCCTCACATCTGCCAGCCCTCTTTGCAAGTGTACAGCATAAAAGATTCAGCTCATCAGAATCAGTTACCGATATAAGAAGGTCAGCTGAGTCAATACCGGCTTCTTTCTGAACAGCAAAGCTTGCACCATTGCCCTCAACTCCCATAACATCATATGCACCTGTTATTGCATCAAGCTTAACCCTGTTCTTATCAATAAGAGTAACATCATGGTTCTCCCTGCTGAGTCTCTCCACAAGAGTGGCACCAACCTTACCGCCTCCTACAACTATAATATTAAGTCCGTTCTTTCTGGACTTGTCATTCCCAAACATTCCAATCCTCCTTGTTATTTCGCGTTGTTTTGCGAAGCAAACTATCTACCCATTTCTTTTAATTCTTCAAGCAGTTCCAAATCAGACTGCTGTACCTTTATATTAGATGTTATAGGTGCCTCTTCAGGATTAGTAACTGTAATCTCAATTATAGTTCCTTCCTTAAGACCTCCTGCAAAACATCTGTTAAGAAATGCCACGAACTTCGGATGATTCTTCTGAAACTTGTTCTTGGCACTCATAAGCTTCATAATTGATGCTGGATTCATAATAATCTCCATTCTTTCTAATTCTGCTACTCAGCATGCAAAGTATACCATATTATCAAAAAAATAGAAATCCCTGACGTCCTTTCCCATATATTAATTTTTCAGAAATTAGAATTTAAAATATTTTTCCTAAAAAAGTGTTGACAAAATATCATTTTGCTATTATTATCTTAAATGTGTTTGCGCGAGTGGCTCAGTGGTGGAGCACCTCCTTGCCAAGGAGGGGGTCGCGGGTTCGATCCCCGTCTCGCGCTCTTTTATTTTTTAAGAGGAAGCCAGTACATGCTGACTTCCTCTTTTTATCATGTCTTTAACAAATATCTTAAATCACTTGATTCAATAATTTTTTTCATATTCTTCTCTGTTGTGAACATCCTTATGGATTTATTATTGCCCTTGCTGTATGGAACAACTTCGCTTTCTCTTGTAGCTTTATTCAGCAACTCTGTAAAATAGTTTTCCCAGCTAAAAAACTCACTGCTTTCAATATAATTATATGGTTCTTTTAGTATATCCAGTATATATGGCTTATTTAAAATGTTTGAATTCAATAGTAACCATTCAAATGATTCTGGTGTAAATAATATGTACCCTGGAATACTATTAATCAATATCATTGTATTATTCATCTCTGAACCATACGCTGCTCCATCCACCACAATTAATGTTACATCTGAATTTGATTTATTTATAATTCTCTTAGATACATTTGTTTTACCATCTGCATGCTCGCATATCATATTGTGTGATATAGCATATTCATTATAAAACTCATATCCCGTTTTTGAATCCTCTGTTATAATATTTGATACCATAACATTTTCTGAAATGTTATCACTTTTATATATGCGTTGCTGCTTGCAAAACATCCTAATTCTTCTGTATTGATGAATTTTGCCCCTTCATCCACAAATACTATACTTTGATTGATTTCTCTTAAATCATTCTCCCAGTTCTTCCCTTCAAGAACTACACATGGTTTATCACATGTAATTCTAATGCCACTGGCTCTGCCATCATCTTCATACTGTTTTACCGCTCTGTATAATGTTTATTTACCAGTTGCGCTATTTCCTCTTAATATTGTTATATTTCTTTCAAGTGTAAGCTTATAATCAACCCTTCGTGTAGTAATCTCTAACTCATATTTTCCAATCATCTTTACCCTCTTAATATATCACTGTTTATCTGTATCAATTCAGGCATAGTATGTACAACCTGATTTGTATTCATAACTTTTATTGTAAATGCTGTTCCAAAGTTCATATTATGAAGTAATCTTATAAATATATCTTTTTCTTCAGCCATCTGTAAAAGCCACTTTACACAATTATCTCCACAAGCTGAAGCATTAATAACCAAATTCGGATTATTATAAATTAACATCAATGTTTTTGCTCCACCTGATAAATCTTTTGGACTTATCTGTCCAAGTATTGGACTTTCTATACAATTCTCTCCAAGCACTTCTGATTTATCTATATCTTTTATTATTTTTCTTGCTATATCTGATGTAATCCATTTTTCATCATATGTATTATTAAAATACATATCAGGATCATATATAAAATCTTCTCCATATTTATCATATAATTTCTGATATGAGCCATATTCTATATTGAGCATCGCGTATTCTCCTTATGTCTAGATTTCTGCCTATTATATCTTTATTTAACATATATTATCATGCTCTTATATTATAATATTAACATAAAAGATTCAACTTTTTTAAATTTGCACTTGACAGATTAATATTTTATGTGTATTATCTTGTTTGTGTTCGCAAGAGAGTTTTCTTGCGAGAAGATTGTGTTTGCGCGAGTGGCTCAGTGGTGGAGCACCTCCTTGCCAAGGAGGGGGTCGCGGGTTCGATCCCCGTCTCGCGCTCTTTTATTTTGTAAGGAAGTCAGTATTTATCTGGCTTCCTTTATTTATGCAAAAAGACATGGCTCCACCTGGCACCATGTCTTTCTCTTCGTTTAAGATCTGCTAATAATACGCTGTCACTCATCACTTCACATAAACAGCCACTTTATCTGATACTTTTCCTGAATTGTCGCCACCACCGACTTCTTTGAATCCCACATCAACAATCTCTGTTGTTCCGTCTCCATATGTCACAGTTATACTTAATGTAAGTCCTTCATACATATTTTTAACCATCTCATTGTATACCTGACGGTCCTGATACAAAGATTCTTTTTCTAAATGCTTTGAGAACTTTACAATCTGTATGCCCTCGCTATGACTGTTGCCGTTCTCCTCATACTCTTCCCCGATATCTTCAATAATGTAATAAGCATAGCCGTTCTCCGTCTTTTTTCTGAATTTTTCAGAAGATGTCTGATATTCAGAACTGTCCTTGTCAACCTCTTTCATCCTTGCCATATTATATGTCACATCCGAATCATTTCCCATTATAGAATAATTAATCTTTAAGATATCTTTGCCTGTCACATTTATACCAGCCATAACCTGCCCCATCACAGATGAATCTCCAACCTGGCTTGAAATTCCAGCCACAACTCCGGATATATCGGAAGTTTTCTCTCCATTAGAAAAAATACATTCTGATGTGTTATCAAGCCCGGCTGCATACACATTCATTACATGAGCAATTTTAAATCCAGTCTGCTCTGATGCTGGCTGATTACTGCTCTGGTTTCCGTTTCCTGTCACAGAAGGTTTCAGTCCTCTGACTCCCAATACAGCAGTAACAGCCGCCGCTGCCACAAGACCTGCTGCAATTATCTTCTTTACATTATTGCTCTTTTTATACCTGATATTCACACTGGCAGTTTTCTTATAATTTCCCGCTTCTTCAATCATTCGCGGACTAATTTCATTAAGTCCTTCATATAAATCCATTGCCTCTGATTTTTTCATAGATATAAACCCTCGCTTTCCAGATATCTTCTTAATTCTTTTCTCGTTCTGTGAAGATTAACTTTCACTGCTGATTCGCTCATCTGCATCCTTTCTGAAATATCTTTAATTGAATCCGAGTACCAGTACCGCCTGAGAAATATAATTCTTTTATTTTTATCAACTGTTTCAAGAAAATGCGATAACATCTCTCCAATATCTTCCTTGTCCAGATGTGTCTGCAATCCGCCATCACCTATGCATTCTTCCAGTTCTTTTGTCAATTCAACAACTTTGGCCTGTCTCTTTCCCGCATTGTTTTTTCTTATCATATCAATCGCAATATTTCTTGCAGATGCTGCCAGAAATGCAAATAAATACTCTGGTCTTGCAGGCGGTATGCTATTCCATGCTTTCATATACGTGTCATTGACACATTCCAGCCCATCCTCTCTTGATTGCAGTATATTGGCTGCCAGTGCATTTAACTTAGAACCATATTTTTCATCAACTGCATTAATTGCATCTTCATCCCTTTGAAAAAATAAATTGATTATCTGTTTATCATCCATTGCTGTCTGTACTCCCTGTTTTTTAAAAGCGTTAACCCTTTCATAATTAAAGACGGATTATTCCGGCAATGGTTACATTTATCCCATAAAAAAATTCTGGAAGACGCATTATCTCCCAGAATCATCTTTATATTCACAACACATTAAGCATTACCACTGTTTTAGTAATTCCCCAAACACATCCAGTGCTTCCTGCACAACATCCGGTCTTGTCATATCTATTCCGCACAGCTTAAGAAGCTCAATAGGGTGCATTGACGAACCGCCTGACAGGAATTTCCTGTAACCTGCTATAACCTGCTCATCCCCCGCAAGTATCTTTGAAGATATTGCGATTGCAGCTGAATAGCCTGTCGCATACTGGTATACGTAGAATGGTGTGTAAAAATGTGGTATTCTTGCCCACTCAAGTGCTATCTCATCATCAATAACCATATCTGGGCCGAAATACTTCTCATTCAGTTTCTTGTACATGGCACAAAGACTCTCTGCTGATAAAACCTCGCCATGTTCAGCTTTTGCATGCGCTTCCATCTCAAACTCTGCAAACATAGTCTGTCTGTAAAGAGTTCCCTTAAACTGCTCAAAGAAATGATTGAGCAGATATCTTTTCTTCTTCTCATCATCAGTATTCTTTAACATATACTGCATAAGAATCGCTTCATTACAGGTTGACGCAACCTCCGCAACAAAGATCTTATATCCTGCATAAATATAAGGCTGGTTTGCATTAGAATAATAAGTGTGCATTGCATGTCCCATCTCATGAATAACCGTAAAAACATCATTGAGTGTATCTGAGTAATTAAGAAATACATATGGGTGTGTGCCATAAGCGCCCCATGAAAATGCTCCCGAACGCTTTCCGGTATTCTCATACACATCTACCCAGCCATTATTGAAGCCTTCTTTAATGTGTGAAACATACTCCTCACCCATTGGTGCAAGTGCCTTCACAACAATGTCCTTAGCCTCATCATAGCTTATCTTCCAGTCAATATCCTCTACCATCGGTGCATATATATCATAAAAATGCAGCTCGTCAACACCAAGTGCCTTCTTTCTTATATCAACATAGCAGTACATTTTGTCAAGATTGTCATTGACAGTCTTAATAAGATTCTTATATACATTTTCCGGAATAAATGAACCATCAAGATACATGTTCAGTGTTGACTTGTAACCCCTTGCGTCTGCATAGAACATTGCCTGCTTGACATTGCCATAAAACGCTGCCGCAATTGTGTTGATATACGCCCCATACTGCTTATACAACGCCTCAAATGCCGCCTTTCTTACAGCTCTGTCATGACTTTCCATAAATGTGGCAAAATTGCCGTTAGTCAGCTCATCTTCCTGTCCATTCTCTCTTTTCACCTTGCCAAACTTAACATCAGCATTGTTAAACTTAGAAAATACCTCATTAGGCACAGTTGACATCTGTGATGCCTTTGCAAGCAGTGCTTCCTCCTTTTCAGAAAGCGTATGCTCTTTCCCTGCGAGGCAGTCATCAATAAAATGCTTATACATTCCAAGCCTTTCATCCTCGCTGATATATTTATCAAGCACATCGGTATCTATTGATATAAGCTCAGGCTCTAAAAATGCATACTTCTCTGACACCTTCATCGCAGCCATCTGGGCTTTCCCAGATATTTCCTGATACTTTGAATTGCCTGTATCCTCATAATATTTCATAAATGCATACACATACACTCTTTCAGTAATGTATTCTACCCGTTCATACTCCTTAAGCGCCTTGTAAAGCATGCCGGCAGACCCGCCCATCCTGCCCTTAAGCTCACTTGGCTGGTCAGTCAGTTCAAGTATACTGTTATAATCCTTCTCCCATGCTTCATCAGAGCTGTATAAATCACTCACAGCCCATTTAAACTTATCATCAATCTCACTTCTTGCTGGCATAACAATCCTCCATTCATATTAACCTGCGGTAATATCCGCATTTATAAATAAAAGCCTGCAACAACTCATGCGCTGTCACAGGCTTATCATTCGTATTAATCAAGTTCTGGCAGATAAGCAGATGTCGCTATCGCAAGTGCACCATGTCCTATGTGGCAGGCAACTGAAAGTGAAAGCGGATCCATGTGGAAATCAAACTGCGGAAAAGTCTCTTTAACTAACGCAGCCCATTCCTCTGCCTCCTCAGGATTACCTGAATAGGCAACCTCCATATGCATCTTTCCATCCTTTGCAAACTCTGCAAATCTTGTATCTAAATCATCCTGCATTGCCTTAAGCATAATCTTCTTCGCAGAAGCCTTACCTCTTGCCTTGGCAAATGCATCTAGCTTCTCACCCTGAATCTGAAGCACAGGATTAAGCTTTAACATAGTTCCAATAGCAGCTGCCGCAGGAGTTATTCTTCCGCCCTTCTTTAAGTACTTAAGAGTATCAAGTGTAATATATATGCTTGATTCCATCTTATGTTTCTCAAGAATCTCCTTAATCTCTGCTGCAGACTTACCTCTCTGTGCAAGCTCCTTTGCATCAAGAACAGACTGTCTCATAGTTACAGAAATTCTCTGGTTATTGACAACCTGAACCTTTCCATCATAATCATCAGCCACCATAGTAGCTGTCTGGCATGTCCCACTAAGACCGCTTGACATAGGAATATATACAAGCTCATCATATTCCTTAAGAAGTTCATCAAATGCATCCTGCATCTCACCAATAGAAGGCTGTGAAGTAGATATATCAGCATCCTGCTTTAACTTCTCATAAAACTCTTCCTGTGTAAGATTAATATCTTCAAAATACTGCTCTCCATCTATAAAGAACGGCATTGGTATAACTTTAACTCCAAGCTCCTTAGACTGAGCCTGTGTAATTCCACTGTTACTGTCTGTAAGTATGGCAACTTTACCCATGTAAATCCTCCCAATAACCTATTGCTGGTAAATCAATTATTTTGTTATACTGATGTATATACCTCTATATAGTAAGGCATTTTGACACTTTTGTAAACAAATGTTTCTTATTTCAAAGTAATATTTTTATAAACTTTTATTGGAGAACCACTATGAAATATATTGAGATTGACTATCTGGACAGCATTTTAATGAATGCTCTTGAAGAACTTATTAACAAATGTGACGGCTACGAGCCTTATTACTGTGATTCCCATAACGACAGCTTTATCCAGTGTGCGCTTGTTGATGAAGATGCAGATTCACCTGTAATGTATGGCTTTATTGGACTGCTTATCAATGATGAATGCGGGTATGTTGAAGTTTCAGCTCTTGTAGCTCCTGATTTTCGCCATAGAGGACATTTTCGTAATATGCTATCCATCTGTTGCAGAAAGCTTAAAAGCAGCTCTGCTGGCAATTTAGAGCTTATTGCGCCTATAAGTGGAGAACTTCTTAACTGTTCTTTATGTGGTGATGTATGTTTCTACGAATATCTGTACCATCTTGATAAAGCGCATTTTAACTCAGAATCAATACAGGCTGTAGAGCCTGACAATGCCGAATACTATCTTGAGGGCGAGGATTATCTTATGTATCTGCCGGAATATAAAGAACCTGTGGCTCTTCTTTATCTTGATACACAGAACACATTTGTCAATGTATACGGCGTATTCGTTGATGAGAAGCTTCGTGGGAAAGGCATTGGTACATGCCTTATGAAGCATTTTCTTAAAGACTACTTTAACATTGCTTCACTTCCACTCGTACTTAATGTAACAAGCAATAACAGGGCAGCTGTGGCATTATATAAAAAATGCGGCTTCGCCGAAGCAAGCCGCATTGAATATCATTATATTAACTGTTCTGACAACTAGTTCTTAGCTGCAATAACATCTCTCATATCGTACATTCCAGCCGGCTTTCCTGCAAGGAACTTGGCAGCCTCAACTGCACCCTTTGCAAATACAGCCTTAGAATGTGCGGTATGCTTGAATTCTATAACCTCGTCTTCTCCAGCAAAAATTACTTCATGCTCTCCAACAATAGTTCCACCTCTTACGGCACTGATTCCGATTTCCTTAGGATCACGCTTCTGTCTTAACTGGCTTCTGTCATATCTGTAGAAATAATCATCATCAAGCACTTCCTTCATTGAATCTGCAAGTGCAAGAGCTGTTCCACTTGGCGCATCAAGCTTCTGGTTGTGGTGCTTTTCAACTATCTCAATATCAAAGCCTGCTGACGCAAACACTTTGGCAGCATCCTGTAAAAGCTTGAATAATGTATTGATTCCAAGTGACATATTAGCTGAACGTAATATTGCAACACTCTTTGATGCTTCATTGATTGATGCAATCTGCTCATCGCTTAATCCTGTTGTACATATTACAGCAGGAATCTTAGTTTTCTTAATATAGTCAACAAGTGTATCCTCTGCCTTAGCTGATGCGAAATCAATAATAACATCTGCTTCAACATTACATTCTTCTAATGAAGCAAATACCGGATATAAGTTATGTCCGTCATCACGAAGGTCAATTCCTGCTACTATCTGTGCATTAGCATCGTTAGCAACTATTCCTGTAATGACCTGTCCCATATGGCCGTTACAGCCATGCATAATTATTCTTGTCATGTTCATTCTCCTGTCAATTAAAGTATTCCGTAGTTAACCATTGCTTTCTTTAATCTCTCAAAGTTAGCCTCTTCCATCTCGCATAATGGGCTTCTGAGTGGTCCCATATCCCATCCCATAAGGTTAAGTGCATGCTTAACAGGAATTGGATTAACCTCACAGAATAATGCATCTACAAGCTCTAATGCCTTAAACTGTAACTGTGCAGCCTTAGCAACATCTCCAGCTGCAAATGTAGCGCAGATATCATGTGTCTGCTTAGGAGCAACATTAGATAATACTGAAATTACACCCTTTGCTCCAATTGACATAAGAGGAACAATAAGTCCGTCTTCACCTGAGTACATATCAAGTCTTCCCTCAGCTAATGCCATTGTCTTGCTCTCCTGTGCAAGATTACCTGTTGCAGCTTTAATAGCAACGATATTGTCAACATCCTTAGCAAGCTTAGCTGCTGTCTCTGGCTGGATATTGCAGCCTGTTCTTCCTGGAACATTATACATAATGATAGGAAGGTCTACTGACTTCGCAACTGCTGTATAGTGCTGGATAAGACCCTTCTGTGTTGCTTTATTATAATATGGTGTAACTACGAGACATCCATCAACTCCTGCCTTCTGTGCTTCCTGTGAAAGCCATACAGCTGTTTCTGTGCAGTTAGAACCTGTTCCTGCAATAACAGGAACTCTTTTCTTCACATAATCAGCAGCAAATCTGATTGTTTCTACATGCTCCTCATGTGTAAGTGTTGATGCCTCTCCTGTTGTTCCACAGATAATAATTGCATCTGTTGAGTTATTAATCTGGTAATCAAGGAATTCTCCAAGCTTATCGTAATTAACTTCTCCATTAGCTTTCATTGGTGTAATAATCGCTACACCGGCTCCGGTAAATACTGACATACCATCCTTCTTTCCGCTGTTAACAGCTATTATTATGTACATGATTCCTGCCTATTCTCATCGCTACCCATGTGAGTAGCTCAACAACATAGAAGAGCCAATCTGCTCAAACAGACTGGCTCTTAAAGAAATCATAGTAATAGTCCTTTAAGTAGCTCTCCATCTATTCGATGACAGTCGTAAAACTATTAATCCTACGCCCAGTAAGACTGCTCCGGAAACAATCCTCTTCGGCACTTTCCCCTTTTACTATCCTTCATATGTCTTCCGGGACATCAGGATAATTACTCTTGAATCGTGCGACCTCTACCTGCTGCAGGGGAAACCCTTACAGTTAATGTGACTATATCACTCTGATAATGTTATGTCAATATATATCCTTAAACTAAAGAACATAAATGTTGTCTTAATTATTCCTCATCTTCAACAAGGTCAATCTTGCTTACTGATACCTCATAAGCAACTCTTCTCTCAACCTCTTCTTCTCCTATTTTCTTAGTGTACTCTCTGCTCTGTACACGTCCGCTAACCTGAAGATGTGCACCTACTTCAAGACCTCCTGCAAATCTTGCATTTCTTCCCCATGCTATACATGGTATGTAATCCGACTTGCCATATGGTCTGTTTACAGCCACTAAGATATCTGCAATTTCTCTTCCTAATGGAGTTTTTCTATAAATAGGAGGCTTGCATACATATCCGTCAAGGAATATCTGGTTGGACTTAGACTGCTCTTCAGGCATCTCGTCATCTTCTAAGAATCTTAATTCTCTTACAAATATTGAGAGCACCAGCTTATTCTTAGTTCCTTCATGTCTGTTATAAGAACGGAACTGTCCTGCAACCTCAATCTTCATTCCTCTATAATCCTTAGTAACATCAATAAGCCTTTCAGATATCATAAGTGGTATGACATCTACCATATCACTTAATCTGTTCACTGATACATTAGCAATATAGAAGCCCTCTCCAAAGACCTCATGGCTGAAAGTGAACTCTGAGACAATCTCTCCAATGATACACACTCTGTTGTTTTCAATTACTTTATCAAGCATTCTGTATTTCTCCCTTCTTTGCCACCTTATTATCAATGTGTTGTGGCATGTGCTTTGTTTTCTCTAATATGTATATGATGTCGTTTTCGCAAATATTACAAAAACTTTTTGAATAATATGTGTTCAAAAAATAAAAAAATTTTTATATATTTAGTATTGTTTTTTAAGAATATTGTGATAGAATATAAAAGTTGCTAATCATAGAAGATATTTTAAGTTTAATTCAGGAAGGACATTATTAATGAAAACAAAGCGTGAAGATATTCGTAATATTGCAATTATTGCCCACGTTGATCATGGTAAGACAACCCTTGTTGATGAGCTGTTAAAGCAGAGCGGAACTTTCAGAGCTAATCAGGAAGTCGCTGAACGAGTTATGGATTCCAATGATATCGAAAGAGAAAGAGGAATCACTATTCTTTCTAAGAATACAGCTATCACATATAAGGATACTAAGATTAACATTATTGATACTCCTGGCCATGCTGATTTCGGTGGCGAGGTTGAGCGAGTACTTAAGATGGTTAACGGCGTTATTCTTGTTGTTGACGCATTCGAAGGTGTTATGCCTCAGACAAAGTTTGTTTTACAGAAAGCTCTTGACATGAATCTTTCTGTTATAGTATGTATTAACAAGATAGACCGTCCAGAAGCAAGACCTGAAGAAGTTATTGACGAGATCTTAGAGCTTTTCATTGACCTTGATGCTAATGAAGATCAGCTTGACTGTCCATTCATCTTTGCTTCAGCTAAGTCAGGCTATGCTATGGCTGACCTTAATGATGAAAAGAAAGACATGCAGCCACTCTTTGACTGTATCGTCAATAACATTCCTGCACCAGAGGGTGACCCTGATGCAGATACACAGATGCTTATCTCTACTATTGACTACAACGAATTCGTTGGTAGAATTGGCGTAGGTAAGATTGATAATGGAAGCCTTAAGGTTAATCAGGAGGTTATGATTGTTAACCACCATGATCCAAGCGTTAAAAAACGTGTAAGAATTACTAAGCTTTATACATTTAACGGACTTAATAAGGTAGAAGTTAACGAAGCAGGAATCGGTGAAATTGTTGCTGTATCAGGTATTGCTGATATTCATATCGGTGATACAATCTGTTCACTTAACAACCCTGTTGCCATTCCTTTCCAGAAGATTTCAGAACCTACTCTTTCTATGGACTTCATGGTTAATGACAGTCCTCTTGCAGGTAAAGAAGGTAAATTCGTTACTTCAAGACATTTAAGAGACAGACTTTTCAAGGAACTTAATACAGATGTTAGTTTAAGAGTTGAGGAAACACCTGGCGTTGAGAACTCATTTAAGGTTTCAGGACGTGGTGAGCTTCATCTTTCAGTTCTTATTGAGAATATGAGAAGAGAAGGTTATGAATTTGCAGTAAGTAAAGCCGAGGTACTCTACCACACAGATGAGAGAGGTAAGAAGCTTGAGCCTATGGAACTTGCTTATATCGATGTTCCAGATGACTGCACAGGATCTGTTATCCAGAAGTTAAGCCAGAGAAAGGGCGAACTCCTTGGTATGTCACCAATTAACGGTGGATACACAAGACTTCAGTTCTCTATTCCTTCAAGAGGTCTTATCGGATACAGAGGTGAATTCCTTACTGATACTAAGGGTAACGGTATTATCAATTCTTCTTTTGAAGGATATGAAGAATACAAAGGAGACATTTCTTACAGAAAGAATGGTTCTCTTATTGCTTACGAAAGCGGTGATGCTATCACTTATGGTCTTTTCAATGCGCAGGAAAGAGGTACTCTCTTCATCGGACCTGGTGAGAAGGTATATGCCGGAATGATCGTTGGCGAAAATCCTCGTACTGAGGATATTGAGGTTAATGTATGCAAGACAAAGCATCTTACCAACACTCGTTCTTCAAGTGCTGATGAGGCTCTCCGTCTTGTTCCACCTAAAATTCTTAGCTTGGAGCAGGCACTGGATTATATTGACACAGACGAATTACTTGAAGTAACACCAAAGAGTCTTAGAATCCGTAAGAAGATTCTTGATCACACAGCTCGTTACAGAGCAAACAAAAAGTAATTATTTTTAGGAGGTTTGAATTATGGATAGCGATTTAGGAGCTAAAGTTAAGAAGTTAAGAATTGCACACGGTCTTACACAGGAAGACGTTGCTAAAGCATTAGAGGTTACACCTGGTTACATAAGTAATGTTGAGAATGGCCGTAACCTTATGACATTAAGAATGCTTTCATATTATGCAGAACTTACAGGAGTTTCTCTTGATTATCTTGCAGGAAGCGTTGACAAGTCATACCAGAATACAGCTCTTGACAATGAAATCATGCAGATTGTACAGAAGTTAGATGTTGATTCTAAGGAAAAGCTTATCTCTACACTCAGAATCTGGTTTGCTGAGAATAAGTAATTAAAACCGACAGGCATATAAATAAGGAGACGGGTTATATTCCCGCCTCCTTTTATTTTTTAGCTCTGTATTGATTTCATCTGATAGAATTCGCCTTTAAGTTCCATAAGCTCATCATATGTTCCATATTCAACGCAGTGACCATCTGCTATTACCGCTATTCTGTCTGCACCCTTTATAGTCGATAATCTGTGTGCAACTATAAATGTTGTCCTGTCTTTAGTAAGATTATTAAGTGCCTCCTGAATAAGCTTCTCAGATATACTGTCTAATGCTGATGTTGCCTCATCAAGAACTATTACTTCAGGATTTCTCATAAGTGCTCTTGCAATCGATACACGCTGCCTCTGTCCGCCTGAAAGCTTTCCACCATGCTCTCCCACAACTGTATCTAATCCATCCGGAAGTGAATCTATAAGATCTCTTAAATTAGCTGCGTCCACAACTTTATTAAGGGCTTCTTCATCGAAATCATCTATTCCATATGTTATATTATCTCTTATAGTTCCTGAGAATAATATTGATGTCTGCGGTACAACTGCCAGATGCTTTCTATAACTTCTAAGATCAATATCTCTCATATCATGTCCATCAATCGTAACAACTCCGTCTGTGGCAAAATTAAAGCCTATAACAAGGTTAAGAATTGTAGATTTACCAGCTCCTGATTCTCCGACAAGTGCAATCGTCTCACCCTTATTGACATGAAGATTAAGCTCATGAAGTACTGGTTTGTCTGTATTATTATAGGCAAACCTGACATTTTTAAAATCAAACTCACCTTCTATACTATCAAGTGCTTCTTTCCCGTCATTGCATTCAATATCTTCTTCAAGAAGTACTTCTCCAATAGAATTAACAGACTCAACTCCCTTGGCAATAACTGGTATAAGCGACATAAGTGATGATACCTGACTTACTATTGTTGCAAAATAACTCTGGTAAAGTGTAATGTCTCCCGGACCAACACTTCCCTTTAAAGCAAGAAATCCTGTGAATCCCAGACACACAACCTGAAAAACCTGGAATATTGCCCATCCAACCGAGCCAAATAATGCCTGTATAACATCAAGCTTATAGCCTTTCTCCGCAACTGCGAAAAGCTGTCCGCTCATCTTGGTTACTTCCTCCTCTTCAAGTGCATGTGCCCTTGTAACCGGAATAAGCTCAACCATCTCCATAACCCTTGCAGATGTCTCTTCCATCTCCTTACGGAACTCGGTATTTCTCTTCTTCATAATATTTCTGAAAAATACCATAGTTGCCGCTGCAAGAGGTGTAGTGAGAAGAAAGAATAAGAACACTATAAGGCTCTTTGATATCGTAACAAAAAGTGCAACTCCAATATTAAGTGCAATATTTAATATGCTTAAAAACATCTGTGTTGATAGCGTCTCAACCGCTTCTACATCTCGCATTATCTTTGATTGCAGCCTGCCTGACTGTGTCTCTTTGTGGTACGAAATTGAAAGCTGCTGCAGTTTCCTTACAAGTGCTTTTCTAAGTCCTGTTTCTGCATACCTTGTTGCTAATGATTTATATCTTGTATACAGATAATTCATTGGCACATTAAGAACAACTAATGCAACCATAATTATTGCCTGAATAATAATATTCTGTACAGTTTCTGGCGAACCACTTGTAATATCATTAATAATATTAGCCGTAACAATTGGCAGCACCCACACAGGGGCATGCTTTATAAAGAAAAATAATACTGCAAGAAAGAACTTATTATAATTTCCCTTATAAAGCCCTATAAGTATCTTTAACGGATGCCCCTTATACTTCCTATAGCACTCAATGAACCAATTCTCAACATCAATTCCCTTTGGTGCATGTAAATTCATGATTGTTCCTCATTTTCCATATATTTATACTAATCTCTTTCAATCTTATCAACATTATCTGCCACAATTGCTTCTCCATCGCAGCCCTCAATATTGACATTCTTTAATATAAGTTTTTCTACATTACTTACAATAAGTCCCTGTCTGCTTGCTTCATCACAGCCAAGCATCATTGCTGCTACCCCCGGCTTTGCATCTTTAGCATAGCTGAAGTTAATATTCTCAAATGTAAGCTTCTCAACTTTACTCTCTGGCAGACCAAATATATATGCACCTGCAACATGGCAGTTTTTCGCATTGATATCCTTAAATGTAAGGCTCTTGATTGAAGGTGTTCTGTCATCAACAGGAAGCGGCTTTCTAGAACCAACATATTCTGTCTTTCCATCCGGATCACAGAAATAGAAGCTGTTAACAACAAATGGTGTCATAACGTTATCCATATCAATATTCTCAAATGAAATATCATCAAGTACAGATAATTTACCACGGCCTCTTCTTGTCTTAACTCTTAAACCTCTGTCTGTATTCATGAACATACAGTCTCTGATATGAACATCTTTAACTCCGGCTGCAATCTCGCTTCCTACTGTTACTGCACCATGTCCGTCTCTCATACAGCACTGGCGTACTGTCATATCCTCTGTAGGAGTCTTTTCCTTCTGAGCCATATATATCTTGCCTGACTTGATTGCTATACAGTCATCACCAACTGAAATGTATGTTCCAAGCACAAGAACATCCTGACAGCTTTCCGGGTCAAGACCATCTGTGTTGTGTGAATTAGCAGGATTAAGAATCTTAACATCAATAAACTTAAGATGTTTACTAAAATATGGGTGGATTGTCCATGATGGTGAATTCTGAACTGTAATTCCATGCATAGTAACATTACTACAGTTATTGATAAAGAATAATCTTGGTCTCCACGCAGTATTTCTTATCTTACAATTCTTCCACCAGTTATCGTGTGTTGTGCATCCATCAATAGTTCCTTCACCTGTAATTGTAACATTTGAACAGTTGATACCACATACAATTGCTGAAAACATATCCAGAGGATTGCCTTCCCATGTACCAAGGTTGTAATAATCTTTCTCATCGTATGTCTCAATCTGTCCCGGTAATACAGGGAACTTATCTCTTTCTGTAAATGCTGAAAGTACCGCTCCTTTAGCAAGCTCAAGGTTAAGATTATCTTTTAAGAATATGCTTGATATCTTATAAACCCCCTCTGGAACTAATACTCTGGAATCCTTAGGAGCTGCCATAATCGCACACTGGATTGCATTAGTATCATCATGCTCTCCATCACCATACGCACCAAATTCTCTGACATTAAGTGTTACATATTCATAATCCGTCTTAAATTCAACAGGTCCATATTCTTTTCCTGCATACACCGCTGTAATCTTATATTCTGTATCTGGCTTAAGACCATATATTGTTGTAACAACCTTTTCTGTCTTGCCATATTCTTCTCCATTAATCAGGAGTGTGTATTCTTCCTTAGAATAATACTTTCCACCGTCATCAAATTCTACTACAGCACTTCTTCCTGTCTTGATAACTAACTTTAACTCCATAATACACCTCCATTGCTGCGTCCGTAATCCTGATAATCCCTGTTTCTTATATATTCACTGTAAGCTGTTATGTATGCCGCTGATACAGCCACACCGCTCTTATCCGCAACATGCTTATCAGCAGCTTTTTCAAAGATTTCCTCAGCCTTGGATGCATATTTTTCTGTCTGTATAAGCTTCATACGGCATCCTTTCAATACTGCATATGCATATATAAGCTTTACAAACCATGAATCTGTATTATCAATCGTATCATTAAGAACTGAAACTGCTGCTTTATACATTTCTCTTATTCTTGCAAATATCTCATATAACGCCTGGTCCATAACTTCAAGTGTATCAACTGCTCCTGCTGCAAATAATGCAAGTGCTTTTACAGCCTTAACATCACCATCATGTGCTGCCTCTCCTGCGTTCTTAAAGCATTCTGCATATATTGCATTATACTGCGCAATTATATCATTATAATGTTCTTTACCACCATCTTTAGTCTCATAATTCATATAGAAGCTTAAAGCCTTAAAAGCAGTACATAAGCATCTGCCACCTTCTGCGCCTGTAAAATAACCTGATTCTGTCCGTGGCTGTCTCTCTGTCTGCTTGGCAATATTAACAGCAATATCATTCTTTCCAACACTGTAACATGCATTACCATACATGTAATTAACAAGGTCATTCTCGCCTATGCTGATATTATCATTCTCTACAAGCTTCTCTAATTCACCTGTAATAACATCCTTATATTCATCACTATGCTCTGCTGCTTCAAGTTTACCTAAAGCATTAAGAAGAAGTGCCTTATCAAATGCATCTGCTCCTTTAAGCCCGGTTTCTTTTAATACATTATTAATGTATCCTTTAATTTCAAAACTTTTATCCAAGCCTTTTTCCTCCTAACCAATATTTATTTTATTGTAACATGTTAAACAGTATTATTCCACTATTTGACTGGTAATGACGAATAAAAATACAGTTTTATTGCTTTGTATATTCTCATCGCTACTCGCGCTCGTAGCTCATACTCCAGAACTTCGTTCTGTCGTTGTCGCGGTGCTCCTCGAATATACAGTCAAAAACACCAGCATATGCAAGCATAGCTGGTGCATTTGATTGTATATTCTCATCGCTACTCGCGCAAAAAAGGACGAGCCTTTTAAGGCTCGTCCAAAATAAATTCAAAATATTAACATTACTCCTTAACGGCACCTACGTTAACACCCTGTACGAAGTACTTCTGACAGAATGGGTAGATGATCATGAAAGGAAGGATAGCTACGATAGTTGCTGCATTAGAAATTGTTGTTGGGTTAACAGCACCATCATTAGGAATATCACTATCAACAACCATACTTCTTAACTGAATCTGGAAGTTGTAAAGATTATTCTTATTAATATATAACTTGAAGTTTGTGTAATCATTCCAGAAGCTTACTGCGAACATCAAACCAATTGATGCAAGAGCTGCCTTTGAAAGAGGAAGTACAATCTTGAAAAAGATACCCATTGGTGAGCATCCATCAATCTGAGCTGCTTCGAAAAGTGACTCTGGAATACCTTCAAAGAAGTTTCTCATAAGTACTAAGTTATATACGTTAATAGCCATTGGCAGAATAACCGCCCACAAAGTATTGATTAATCCTAACTGCTTGATAACAAGGAACTTAGGAATCATACCACCATCGAAAATCATTGTGAAGAGAAGCATATAAGCGAAGAAGTTTCTTCCTGGCATCTCCCACTGGATTAATACATAACCACCAAGTGTAACAACTAAAAGTCCAACGAATGTACCAACAATAGTTGTTATAACTGAGATTAAGAATGGATGATAAAGGTTTGATCTTGTTATAATAGCACGGTAACCACCCCAAGAGAACTTCTGAGGAACCCATCTAAAATCATATGATGAATATGCATCTATTGAAGTAATAATTACTTTGTAAATAGGAATCATAATTGCACATGCAATGATAATGAATAAAATTGCATTAACAATTGGGAATACTTTGAATTTTTTCTTTTTCTTTTTATAAACTAGTGTCTGATTATCACTCATTATCTATTCCCTCCTATACAATTCCTCGTCCACGTACTTTCTTACTTGCCCAGTTACAACCGAGAACTAAGATCATACCAACGAAAGACTTAAATAAACCTACAGCAGTTGTATAACCATAATCTGAGTTACCACCACTGAATGTCTTAGTATATACATATGTCTGTAAAACCTGTGATTTAGCATATGTAATAGGTGACTGCAATACGAATACAGATTCAAAAAGGTTCATAACCTTAGCAAGGTTAAGAATGAATACTGTAATAATTGTATTAGCAAGAGCTGGTAATGTAATGTATATCAGTCTCTTGAATCTGTTAGCACCATCAATCTGGGCTGCTTCATAAAGGTCTGGGCTGATACCTGACAATGTAGCCAAGAAGAGGATTGTTCCCCAACCTGTATCCTTCCAAACATTCATGATATAGAATGTTCCACGCCAGTAAGCTGTACTGTTCATGAAATCAATTGCACTATCAATAACACCCATATTTATAAGAATTGAGTTGACTGGAGCTGTATCATACGGAGCCAGTAACATCTTAAATACTGAAGCAACAACTACCCATGACATGAAATGAGGAAGATAGATAATTGTCTGTACTGTCTTCTTGAAAATCATGTTAGTAATCTCATTCAGAAGAAGTGAGATAATAACTGCTGCGCCTGTATTTAAGAACAACTTAATTAATGACAAAATTAATGTGTTTCTGAATGCCTGCCAGAAATAGATATCGTTAGTAAACATAGTCTGGAAATGATACAGACCAATGTAGTATGGATTAGCGATAACATATTTTGTGAACGAATAACGAACACCAAGCATTGGCCAGTAGTTGAATAACATAATCATAACGAAAACTGGCACGAACATAAGGTAGAAGCCTCTGTAATAATACATCTTATTTGTGAGGCTCTGATTTAATGAGTTAGAAAGATACTTAGCATCAACATGAAGATCTTTCTTGAAAGGCTTAACAATATCAATAAAACATCCAGCAACTGCTATAACAATACCAATTGCAAGTACAACAAATCCACAACCAATATGATATGAATTGCCATTATATCCATTGCTAAGAATATCTGTAAGGTTAACATTAACATACTTAAGTCCACCACCTGCTACCTTACCATTAACAAGTGTAAACTGAACTGCAAATACAGAAACAACTGTAAGAACAGCTGCAATTACTGTAGTAATGATAGAAAAGAATTCTTTTCTTGCTACAATAAGAATGATACCAACAACGATACATGCGATGAATAAATACCATAACACTGGCATACTGATATTCATGTAACTGAAAGCATATGCTGTAGGATAAACGCCTTCTTTAATCTTCTCTCCTGACTGAACAAGAGGTAAAAGACTGGCAATGAGCATGATAATAAGTCCGATGATGGCCATCAATTTAATATTTCCTTTTGGCTTTCCTACTGCTGTTCCGCACTTAGGGCATATTTTAGCTTTCTTAGGAAGCTCTGTGTTACAAGATGGACACTGCATTTTTTTACCTTCTTTCCTAATTATTATCGTATGCCTATTAAATAAATTTCATAAGCAAATCCTTTTTTGTCAGTATAAACGGCGCGGATTTCTCTGCGCCGCCATACTAACATAAGATGTATAAACATCTAATAATTATTGTTTAAATTACTTCTTAAGTGTTTCGTTTAATGACTCAACTACTGCATCACACTTAGCACCAACCTGCTTCTTGTAATCAGCCATAGCTTCATCATATGTCTTCTCACCAAGAACTACCTGTGAAACAACTTCAAGTCTCTTAGTATTGATATCAGAGATATTGTTGCTAAGTACTTCTGTGTTCCAAAGTGGAGTCTCAAGCTTGCTGTTAGCATTGAACATTGCATAGTTCTCTGTGATAAGTGGGTCAACGCTCTTGTTACCTGGATCTGTGTTATCACCAAATGTAGCAATAGCTAAGCTCTTATCAATGTGGTTCTTAGACATAAGCTTTGTATTATCTTCTGGAGTTGGAAGGAAGTGGAATACACCTTCTTCATATGTCTTAGTCTTCTTCTCATCAACCTCACCCTTTGAGTTGTAAACTGTAACTGTCTCAGCCTTATCATCCCAGTGAGTTCCCTTAGCACCATACTGCCATGCAATCTGGATATCTCCACCATCAAGCATAGTATCGATGAAGTACTTGAAGATTCCTTCAGCCTTACCATTCTCATATGCCTTGTATGTAATACACCAAGCAGTAGCAAGACGCTCCTTATATGTACCAAGCTCCTTAATAGGCTTAATAGCGATAATCTTATCTGTCTTATCAGCTATAGAGTTCTGAAGTGTATAAGCCCATGTACCTGCCCAGTATGTGAATACTGAAGAAGCTGTTGAAGCATCCTTAGCGTTCCACTTATTACGAGCATCTGATGTTGTCTGGTTCTGAGAAGCCTTATCAAGAATACCATCATCAACAGCTGTCTTAAGTCTTGCAAGGGCATCCTTCATATCCTGCTGAGCGAATCCATCCTTGTATTCCTTAGCTGCTTCATCATAGTAGAATGTGAAGTTAGCATTCTGATAGAATTCTGGAAGATAGTTAGTATATGGAGCTTCTGGAGTACCAGAGTTACCACCAGCTACGAAACCTGAACAAGAGATAACGAAGTTCTGGTTAGCTGATGCAGCCTTCATATCCTTAAGCATCTTGTAATACTCATCATATGTAAGAGTCTTAGATGCAACTTCCTCTGGCTTATATCCAGCAGCTGTTAAAGCTGATGACTTGATGTATGTACAGCATCCATTACCACGGGCTGGTGAGAATCCGTAAAGAGCCTTCTCTCCGTCTGGACCAGCTACCATATTTCCTGATTCAATAATCTCAGCCTGATCAATAAGTCTTCCTGAGTTCTTAGTTGCTGACTGATTCCAAGCATCTGTCATATCCCAGAGATATCCGTTAGATGCGAAGTTAGCAAGGTAATCTGAACTAAGAAGAACTACATCAGGGATATCGCCTGAAGCGAATGCATTCTTAACTGAATCATAGTAGCTAGAATGTTCTGGACGAATCCACTTAATATCAAGACCTGTAAGGTCGCCAAGATACTTGTAGAATTCCTGTGCACCGTTAGTTTCCTTAACTACTGTACCATCAACCATAACTGTGAACTGCTCTGGCTTCTGTACGTTAGCCCAATCAACTGTTGCTTTTGTTGTGTCCTGTTTGCCGCTGTTAGAGCCACAAGCTACGAGGCCCATAACTGAAGTAAGTGATAAACCTACTGCAGCAAACTTCTTTAATGTCTTTTTCATAAACCTTAAAACCCTCCTTAATTTGGTTCGCGGGGATTCTCTCCCCGTTTCGTTTTTAGACATTGATATATTAGCATTTTTGTACTATTTTAACAAGGCTAATTTTAACAATTATTGTATTTTTTTTGCTTTTTCTGTGAAAACCCAGTATTTATGCCATTCCCCGTATTCATAATTTTTTCATTTTTCCAAATTTTTTATCAAAAATTATTTTGTGAGAATAGTTTTTCTTCATATAATCTTTGTGTTTTTATGTAAAAAATGCACTATGCTCCCTGACTTTTTTAGATTATTTTACATCACATTTACACATTCTATACTCTTTTAAGCAGATTCCGACCATTGTATTGTGATTTTTTACCACTGTTAATAATTTATTCATATTTCAGACATCATCTGCACAATTTTCCTGTATCATCCCTGTACATCTGCATGCTGCATATATCCCTTAAGCATATCTTTCCCGATGACATCTCTGTCATATTCTTTTCCAGAACATTTCTTGCTGCATTCTCCATCATCAGCTCAAATGTAACACCATCAGCATATTCTGTATTAACTATTGTTATATCATTCTGTGCACATATGTACTGCACTTTTCCCACATAATTATAATCAACATCAAGGAATGCATGTACACCCTCTGTAAGCTCACCAAGTCTGCAGGCGGACAGTGCAACCTTGGCAGCATTAGTATACGCTCTTATAAGTCCTCCTGTTCCAAGCAGGACACCTCCAAAATATCTTGTTACAACACACAGACAGTTTTCACATTCATTTCCTGTAATCACCTCCAGTATCGGCTTACCTGCTGTACCTGACGGCTCACCATCATCTGAAAATCTCTGTATTTCACTCTTGCCTCCTAAAACATATGCATAACAGTTATGTCGTGCATCCCAATATTTCTTTCTGAGCTGTTCTATTATTTTCACTGCCATATCTTCATCTTCTATATGATAAATGTTAGCTATAAATCTTGATTTCTTATCTGTAAACTCACCTGTTCCGCCTGATATTATCTTCTTCATTATCTGATTCCTTCTTACATATATGTATATTAGTTATTATACAGCCATATTGATTGCCTGTCATACCTTTTTATGTTATAATATCATGACTTTATTAAGGAGGACAATATATGAATTATGGTGGTAAAGGCATAAAACAAAAGAAAAAACTGCTTAATTCAGCTACTACCAAGCTGGGCACCAAATTAGGTATATTTTTCATAAAACTGGCTTTAGTTGCTGCTATAGCAGTTGTTGTTTCCGGCTCATGCCTTGTATTAGGTTCCTTTCAGGGAATTATAGAGAATGCCCCTGACATTGCATCTGTCAATGTTTCGCCTGAGGGCTTTGCAACTAAGATATATGATTCAGATGAGAATGAAATACAGACGCTTTCTTCTGCAGGAGCTAACAGGACATATGTAACAATTGACCAGATACCTAAAGATTTGCAGCATGCATTTATAGCTATAGAAGATGAGCGTTTCTATGAGCATAATGGTATCGATATGAGAGGTATCTTACGAGCTGCTTCAATTACACTTTCATCAGGTGAGATGTCACAAGGTGCAAGTACAATAACACAGCAGCTTCTGAAAAATAATGTTTTCAATGCTTTCAACGAATCTACAATTGAAAAGATTAAGCGAAAGGTTCAGGAACAATATCTGGCTGTAAAGCTTGAAACAGTAATGTCTAAAGATGCCATTCTTGAGAATTATCTTAATACCATTAACCTTGGTAACGGATATTATGGTGTACAGGCTGCTGCCAGAGGATATTTTAACAAGGATGTATCAGAGCTTTCTATCAGTGAATGTGCTGTAATTGCATCCATCACTAAAAGTCCTACCGGTCTTAATCCAATAAGGCACGCTGACAGAAATAAAGACCGGCAGAGTCAGGTCCTTCTCAATATGAAAGAGCAGGGATATATATCCCAGGAAGAATATGACGAAGCAATTGCTGATGATGTCTATGCAAGACTTGAAGGTATTGAACTTGCCGGAACATCAACTTCAACTTATTCATATTTTGTTGATGAACTTATCAACCAGCTTACTTCTGACCTTATGTCACAGAAGGGGTATACAGAAGCACAGGCTACAAGCCTTATATATCGTGGCGGACTTCGGGTTTATTCAACTCAGGACACAATGATGCAGCAGGTTGCTGATGATGTCATCAATGATCCTGGCAACTACAATGATAATACACATTTTTCTATCAATTATGCTTTAACAATAAAGCAGACTGATGGATCATTTTCATATTATTCACATAATTCAATGGCCAACTGGTACACAAAGACTCTTGGAGATACCCGCTTCAGTCTTACAATGACCGATGAAGACGCTGCGAGAAGTTATGTTGAAGCATATAGGCAGGAGCTTCTTAAAGAGGGTGGTGAAATATATGCTGAGACACTTACATTTACATTACAGCCACAGATATCATTTACTATAATGGATCAGATCACAGGACAGGTTAAAGTTATGGTAGGCGGACGAGGTGATAAGACTCTTAACCGAAGCTTAAACCGTGCATCTAATGATATTGCAAGACAGCCGGGTTCAAGTATCAAGCCACTTGCTGTATATGGTCCTGCCCTTGATACAGGAACATATTCACTTGCATCTGCTATTGATGATGCTCCTTATTATTATTCAGGAACTGATGCCAAGCTTGTTACTAACTTTACAAAAGGTGAATACAGAGGTCTGATGACATTAAGAGAAGCTCTTACTGTTTCACAGAATGTACCTGCTGTTAAGATTCTTTCAAAGCTTACGCCTCAGGTTGGTTATAATTACCTTGAGAAATTCGGTATTTCAACGCTGGTTTCTCCTAAAAATGCAATCAACGGCGCTCACGATGTTGTGCAATCACTTGCACTTGGCGGTATGACACGAGGTGTTTCCAATATTGATATGTGTGCCGCTTATGCAGCCATAGCTAATAAAGGAACTTACACAAAACCTATTTACTACACCAAAGTACTTGATTCAGAAGGCAACATTATTATCGATAATTCTGTACCAGAAACACATAAGGTACTTAATGAGAATTCTGACTGGCTTCTTATCCAGGGATTACGTTCTGTTGCTACTGACGGTACTGCACGTACAGCTAACTTTTCAAGCCAGCCTGTAGCAGGTAAGACAGGTACTACACAGTACGACAGCGACAGATGGTTCTGTGGCTTCACTCCATATTACACATCCGTAATATGGGCAGGCTATGATGATAATTCCAAGGAACTTGGAAATGTTGTTAACCACAATGTTATATGGCGTACAATAATGCAGACAATTCATGAAAATCTTAATCTTCCAACCGGAAGTTATGAACAGCCATCCGGTATTGTAGAGGTGGCTGTATGCTCTAAGTCAGGGCTTCTTCCTGTTGAAGGTTTATGTGACCATGACCCTGAAGGAAACTGTGTTATAACAGAATATTTCACTGAAGACACAGTTCCTACTGAATACTGTACAACACACGTTAAAGTGTCAATATGCAACGAATCAGGAGATATTGCAACCTCTGGGTGTCCAAGTGTATCAACTAAGATTATGCGAAAGAAATCTTCTGCCGATAAACTTGGCGAGGATAAAGACGGTTCTGAGTTTAAAACATGGGATGCTGATATCTCAATTACAGATACTGAGTTATCTAAGTTATGCACTATTCACAGTGCAGCAACCAAGCCTTCCAAGGTTACAACCGGAACAGGCAGCAACAAGAACAATTCTAAAGAAACAACTGCTGCCTCATCAGAGACATCTGGTAAAACTGATTCATCCGGCTTGTCATCTGACAAACGACCTTAATCATCAAAAAAGGATAGTGGTCAATTGGACCACTATCCTTTTATTTTATTCTTTCTTCATCTTAGGTTCAAATATAAGCGACGCAATAAATCCAAATATAAGTGCTGCTGACACTCCGACTGCACATGAGGTAAATCCACCTGTAAACAGCCCCAGAAATCCCTGCTCATCTATTGCTTTCTTCATCCCCTTCCATAAGACATTGCCAAATCCCGTAAGAGGAACTGTTGCTCCCGCTCCTGCAAATTTAACAAACGGCTCGTATATTCCAACTGCTCCAAGTACAACTCCTGTTGTTACAAGAATGACCATTATCCTTCCCGGCATAAGCTTTGTCTTTTCCATAAGAATCTGTGTAAGAACACATATTAATCCCCCGCATACAAATGCTTTAACAAAATCCATGGCTTTAACTCTCCTTTCCTTCAAGAATTACACCATGGGCTATACCCGGCACACTTTTTCCTTCATTGTAGCTTACGGTAGATAACAAAGCTCCTGTAGGAACAAAAAGAACCCTTTTATATTCTCCTCTTATAAGCCTGTCCATAATACAGCTTCCAAGAACAACTGCACTGCAGCCGCAGCCGCTTCCACCTGAACACTTAGTTTCCCCTTCGTATATAAGCATTCCACAGTCATACAGTTTGTCAGCAATATCAATGCCTTTCTCTTTTAGAAGCTCAGACAATATCCTGTTGCCAATCTCTCCTAAGTCGCCTGTAAATATTGCATCATAATAGTTCTTATCAACATCAAGGTCTTTGAAATTAGCTTCTATAAGCTCTGCTGCTGCTGGAGCCATACAGGCCCCCATATTCATTGAATCCTTGACACCGTAATCAACAATCTTTCCTGTTGTAATGCCCTTTATGAGAACACATTTTTTCTTATCCAGAGGTTTATCACCGACGATATACGCCCCTGCTCCTGTAACTGTCCATGTAGATGCAATTGGTCTCTGGTTTCCATACTCGAGCGGATAACGGAACTGCTTTTCCGCACTTGCAAAATGGCTTGACGCAATTGCAATTACATTTTGCGCATATCCGGCATTAACACACATTGCACCAAGTGATAACGCCTCGCCCATCGTTGAACATGCTCCGTACAGACCAAACATCGGTACTTCATATTTCATAAGTCCGAAAGATGTAGCAATAAGCTGTCCAAGAAGGTCTCCGGCATAGATATAATCTATGTCTGACACAGCCATGCCGCTTTTAATAAGCAGCTTGTCAACCGCCATCTCCTGAATGTGGCTCTCAGCCTCCTCCCAGCTTTTCTTACCAAACATGTCATCTTCTACCGCAACATCAAACATTTCACCAAGCGGACCATCAGCCTCTTTCTTTCCAACCACTGTCGCAGTGCATCTCACATATACATCTTTGTCAAATAACAGACTCTGCTTTCCAGTCATAATCCTCGTTTCCGCACATACTCATGTGCCATTAGTCTTTATAAGTAGTCTGTCCAAAAATGTATTAATTATGTATTATTTTCGTATTATGTCAAGCGTATGTGCTGCAGCACCAAGCAGATCAGCTCTTTCACAGGTTGCAAGATGATACCTGTAAAATATCTCGTATTCCTCCTCATCAAGCTGATTCACAAACTGTCTTATGTAATTAGCCGGTCCATCCGGTGTCACAATCTTCACCCGTTCACATCCTGCTGCTTCATTAACTTTTGTAATATCTTCAAGACGCACATAATCATACAGATCCTGCTCTGTAGATATCGTGTGGAAATCCTCTGTCAGTCTGCCCTGTTCCATGCACTCTTTAATATGTCTTTCCTTAAATGCATATGTAATAACACCATATTCGTTCATAACATAAGCAACAAGAATAAAGCCACCCTTCCTTGTAATACGGGCGGCCTCCTTTAATGCCTTAACCTTATTCTCCTGTCCAAACAGATGATACATCGGCCCAAACAGCAGGGTTATGTCAAATGTTTCATCCTCGAAACGCTTTAACTTAAGTGCATTGCCCTGATAAGCCTTAACTGATGAATTCTTGGATTTCAATATTCCAAGATTGTGCTTTACCAGTTCAACTGCAGTTACATCAAAGCCTTCCTCAGCCAGTGCAACGCTGTATCTGCCTGTTCCGGCACCTATATCCATAATCTTTATATTCTCTCTGCCTTCTCTCTTTAATTCTTCAATACACTCATGTATATAATGAATCGATGTACGGAATTCAATCTGTCCGTGTCTTGAAGTCAGTCTTTTTTCTTCATTAAATTTATTATAATAATCTTCTAAAAAAGTTCCCATATTATCCTCGTATCCTGCGCATTTCTTTAAAACAGTTCCTATGATTCTACCATACAGATGTTTCTTAATCAAGAATCACAGTACATGTATAAGCTTTAAAGCCAGATATATAAGTCCTGCACACCAGCTAAAAAATATTCCATATAGAATAACAGGACCGGCAATCGTGAATATCTTGCAGCCAATACCGAACACCTTGCCCTCCTTCTTATACTCAATCGCAGGTGCAGCAACGCTGTTTGCAAATCCTGTAATCGGAACAAGACTTCCTGCTCCGCCAAATGTGGTTATAGACGGATAAATATTAATTCCGGTAAGAATTACACTTAAAAATACCAGTATAAGTGTTGTATAAGATGCTGCATCCGTGTCAGGCACTTTCATCCACTTGCATACATTTAAAATAATCTGTCCTGCAACACATATACAGCCACCAACAATGAATGCCTTAAAGCATTTTGCCACACAGCTTCCTTTAGGCGTAACATTTTTTACATAAGCATTATAGCTTTCATTTCTTTTTTCAATATCAGCTTTGGTACCGCTTTCAGAATTAATATCGTGCATACATCCTCCCTTTTTGCAATGCAAAATCAATACATATATAAGTAATATACAAGCTGTCCTAGTGCTTTTCCTGCCGCTGTCGCCGCCACAATAAAACCAAGACCGGTGCCTGCCTTTGCTCTGTGAACGAATATAGGCAATGCTTTAACTGTCTCTGCAAGGCTTATTAAAAATGTGCCTATAAATATCCCGGATATCAACCCGAATATAATACAGCCCGTCATTCCTATTCTAACCGTGATTCCAAGAACATATACAGCATTAGCTGCCGTCGCACCGATTATTATACATTCCTCATACAGAGACACATGTCTGCTCGTCCCGCTGACATCAGCATATCTGTTAATAACACCAACGCTGGTTATAAGTGCAAAAAGTCCTGCAGCAGTAAACACTCCCGACATAGCCCCTATAAGAATAATAACCGCTATCATTTTCCACCTTCCCTGTCAATAACAGATTCTGATATATCTTTGTCATATTTATCCATTTCAACCTCAAGCGGTGTTGGTGCTTTTGACAGCTTTTGTCCTGCAAAATGATCATAAAATATAACAATTCCAATAAACAATCCCACAGCATAGGCAATCTCCATTGCATTTGTTGCCTTATATGCAGAAGCTCCAAGAAGCTCGTACACCCGGTCAAATATATCCGTCGTACTTACGTCATTGTTGTACGCAATAATTCCATATCCGCTTCCAACCATTGTTATAAAACATATAACAGCCACCTTAAGCCAATGCACAGTGCCTTCCTTCTCCGGCTTCTTGTACTCAACAACAAAATCACATTCCCCAAGACATTCAATATCTGCATCCGGATAGTCCTTCTGAATAATCCCCACAACATCAAGTGCGTCAAACACCTTCCGGTCATACTTGCCCAGCGTAAACTCCACAAGTGTTATATGTCCGATTTTTTCAATCATATCCTTATCACTGCAATAAACAGTCATCACATCCCCAATATCAACCTTCGGTTTCTTAACATATCTCTGCTGGTCAATCTTCAAATAAATCTTCTCTGACATAACAACTCCCTCCACACTCTAGTATTGTACATACCAGGAGAATTATACATGAAGCTGCCCTGCCTTTTTATCTTTCGCATACTGTTTTCATTCAGCATAAAACTACGCCGCTGTGTCCGTCTATGGTATACGCCCGAATATTTCGAATCGTATGGGAGTTAATGCCGCCAGATGTAAAAGGGCGGTGTGGATAAACTCGTTCAAGCGAAGCGCGTTTGTTTATCCGCACCGTAATAAACTATACAGATGGCGGCATTTACTCCCACTAGATGAAGAAATCCTGAGGGCATATGCCATAGACGGACACAGCGGCGGGACTGCCATATACCGAATGAACCCTATCACGCAAACAGCCGCTTGCGCATGCCACTTAAAATCTTCTTCTCCATCCTCGACACCTGCACCTGCGATATTCCGAACTCCTTAGCAACCTGCATCTGTGTGTAATCATCATAATAACGCATTCTGATAAGCTCTTTTTCACGCTGTGAAAGTGTTTCCATAAGCTGTGCAAGTGCCACTTTACTTGATGCAGTTTCCCCAATGTCTGCCTTGTCTTCTAACTTGTCCATCAGCATGACCTCACTTCCATCCCCCTGATAGATTGTCTTATATATTGATTCAACCTCCATTGATGCAGACATTGACAATGTTATGTCTTCAACTGACAACTCACAGGCAGCTGCTATCTGTTCTACCGTCGGTTCACAGCCTAACGTGTCACGGAGCTGTCCCGCCGCTCTCATGCTTTTTACTGCATTTTCTTTTATAGAACGACTTACCTTTACCATTCCGTCATCCCGCAGGAATCTTCTTATCTCACCTGTTATCATAGGAACTGCATATGTTGAAAATGCAACATCCATATCCAGATTGAAATTATCAATTGCCTTTATAAGCCCTATACAGCCTATCTGAAACAGATCCTCCTGTTCTGTTCCTCTCCCCTTAAATCTTTTAATTATGTTCCATATAAGCCCAAGATTATCTGTTACCAGCTTCTCTCTGGCCTCTTTGTCATTATTGTGTGCTTTAGCGATCAATTCCCTGGTACAATCCTTAGTCTGATCCATAGCATCACATCCTATCAATTACTCCCCTATTTTCTTTCTCATAAGAACTGTTGTTCCTTTGCCCGGTGCCGACGCAACTCTTAAATCATCCATGAATGCCTCCATGAACGAAAATCCCATTCCTGAACGTTCCTGTTCAGGCTTGGTTGTATACAGAGGTTCCATTGCTTTTGCAACATTTTCCATGCCAAGACCGTCATCGTGCACTTCTATTATTACCTGATTCTGTATGCCCTTTAATCTCATTCTTACTTTTCCCGGACCATTATCATAGCCATGGACTATTGCGTTAGTTACTGCCTCGGAAACTGCTGTTTTTATGTCCTGCAATTCTTCGATTGTTGGATCTAAATATGTAACAAAGGCTGCCGCAACAACCCTTGCAAATGCTTCATTTTCCGACCTGGCTTCAAATAATAATTCAACATTGTTATTCTCTATCATACTTATGCCTCCTGTCCTTTAAGCTCATATATGTTAACTATCTTATGAAGTCCTGATATAAGAAGTATCCTCTTAACACTTTCACGGACTCCCACGATTGTTATGTCACCTTTATCCATAACCTTCTTGTAGCGCCCCATAATAAGTCCTATTCCTGCACTGTCCATAAAATCCACTTTAGTAAAATCAAATACTATATGAGTTACTCCTCTTTTATCTATTACATCATCTATAACCTGACGCATCTCTTCTGCCAGATGATGGTCAAGTTCTGCATTCATTCGTATCATAAGCTTGTCATCATTAACCATGTATATATAATCCATATGCTGGATTTCATCCTGCTCATCCGCTGTATTAACCTGTTTTGACATAATAATCTCCTCTTTCCTCTCTGCTTTTACACTTCACTAATTCTGCAACAAAGCCCCCGGCAAAGAATTATCTTTGCCGGGGGCTTATCTTTTAGTACCTCATCAATGTGAATTAACGTAATCGCTGGCTTCTTTGTAATATCCGCTAGTCGAATAATCATCCACAATATACTTATAGTATTTCTTTGCATCATCAGTCTTTGCTAATGCTACATATGACTTAGCTGCATAATAAGCTGAATCTGCACTGTTATTACATTTGTATGCTTTGACAAGATTATCTGCCGCAACTTCATAGTTGGACTTGTAATACTCTGTCATTCCTGTGTTATAGAAGGTCTGTGCTGCTGCCGGAAGTGTCGCCGTTGCTATTGTATTATATAAAGTCTTTGCTGACTCACTTGGAAGTGCACTGACATCTATATCAACAAGCTTATTCGCAGCATCATCAGGCTTATTAGCAATATAATCGCTTGCCGCCTCTATTACTGATACTAACAGCTTGTTGCTTCCTTCTGTTCCATTGACAACACCGAGTTGCTGCTCAAGCGCATCCTTCTGCGCCTTAACCTCTTCAAGTTCTTTCTGCATAGAATTCAGTTCCACATTACCAGAAGATAACTGCTCACTATACTCCTGAAGACTTTTCTTATAATCCTGTGTAAGTCCCTTATTCCTTGCCGGAACAATAAGAAACCATATTAATGCTGCGCCTATTACAACACCTGCCAATACATTTATTATTGTTATTGCACCATTACTTGGTTCTTTATATGACGATCTTGGAAGAATAACATCGTTGCCACTTAGCGGTTTCTTATCAATATCCTTTTCCTTTCTCTTAGGAAGGAAAGAACCTGATGTTTCCGCTTTCTTTGCTGCATTTCTTTCTGCTATCTCTTTCTGATAAATATGTGCAAGTGTATTATTCTTATCTATTGCAAGAACAGCGTTAAGCAGCTTTTTTGCTCTTGAAAGCTCGTCCTGCTTAATATATATAAGTGCAAGCAGAAGATGTGCCTTAATAAGCTGTGGATTATTGGCAACTACCTTCTTGAGCTGTATTACAGCCATATCAAGATTGCCTTCCTTGGCATATTTCAAAGAAAGATTATATTTACGGATAGTACCTGTAATCATCTCAAATCTGTTCTGGTTAGTCTGTATCTTCTTAATATAGTGTCCTGCAATATTGCCTTCAGGCGTAAAATTCTTACTTACTACCCACTGGCTTAAAGCCTCAACTACATCACCCATCTCACAGTAAACAAGACCTAACAGATTTCTTGCATTGGTATTGTACTTGTTAATCATAAGGCTTATCTTAAGAGATTCAACTGCACCGGTTAAATCTCTTACTCTTGCTTTATATAGTCCTGCATTATAATATGCATCTGATACTCTGGCTGTCTTCTTATATATTCTTACATTCTCTCCACATTGTGGACATGTATCACCATCTGTAAGGAAGCTTCCACATTTATAACATCTCATATGTCCACCCCTCACTACTTATCTGTATTCTTTCCGCTAAGTATCTGTGATATCAGATCTGTGATATCCGGTACATCATTGTTATATATTGTGTCCTCAGCATCTTCTACTTCAAGACTTGGCTGAAACTTCTGTATCTCTTCATCAAAATTAATCATGATTATTTTCCTTTCCTTCCAATGCACGGTCCACATCACCAACTAAATAAAGCGACCCCGTTGCAAACATCAGTCTGTTATCCCATTTTTTCATAGCTTCTTCAACACTCTCAAATACATATACCGGTGTATCCTTAATATGTGCTTCAAATGTTTCCTTTATTATATCAGCTGGAAGCTTTCTGATACCGCCCGTTATTGTAACATATATCTGTCTGAAATGCTTACAGCTGCATAGTATCTTAATCATTCTGTCATAATTCTTGTCACTTACTACTGAAAAAAGTAATGTTGCCTTATCAAGCCGACTGTTTTCATAAAGACTGTTTACTGAATCTACAAAGCTTTGAATCCCTTGTGGATTATGCGCTCCGTCAACATACAGATTATCTCTTAACAGTTCCATTCTTCCTGCCCAGTGTGTATCGTACATTGCCATACTGACTGCTTTATTGTCAAGCTTAATCATCCCCCTGTCACACAGATTAGCACATACCGTAAGTGCAATGCTTGCATTTTCCATCTGGTACAACGCATTTGTACTTAACCGGAAGCAATCATTCTTATAATACTCATTATGAATTAAAAAATCAATATACCCGTATGTATTTTGTATCAGTTCAAATGTATTGTCGTCAACCACATGACAGTCGCATCCAAAGTCTGCTGCACGCTTTCTTATCACATCAGCAGTTTCTTTCACTATGCCGCTGCACACAACCGGTATTCCCGGTTTAATTATCCCTGCTTTTTCATTTGCAATCTTTTCTATTGTATCACCAAGAATTGCAGTATGTTCAAGCGATATTGTTGTTATTACTGAGACAACCGGATTATCAACTGCATTAGTTGCATCCAGCTTTCCGCCAAGACCCGTTTCCATAACAACATAATCCACATCATGCTTACTGTAATAATACATTGCCATGCCAAAAAGATAATCAAAATACGCAAGCTCCTGTGTCCTGTGTTCTTCCACATACCAGTATGCTTCTTCAAAATCCTCTTGTGAAATCATTATTCCATTGATTCTTATACGTTCTGTTATATCATCAAGATGAGGAGATGTAAAAAGTCCTGTCTTATAACCATTATGCTGTAAAATTCCTGCAATATAAGCACACACCGATCCTTTTCCATTAGTACCGGCAACATGTATTATTTTTAATGACTTCTCTGGATTATTCATATCATGTAATAACTGTCTGCCTCTTTCTAATCCTGTAGATGATGCAAACTGACTTATACTGTCAAGACTATTCACAATCTCATTATACATGTCTCATCTTTTCCTTTCCGGATGTCACATACTTTGTATAGAAATAATATGTCTGTCCTCATATGTAATAACAGCTGTGTATTTTCCACCAGTATATGCCCTTATCACATTATTATCCCCTACTGCCAGCATAGAAGCTGAATCATGTGCCTCTTTTAAAGTTTCTTCAATATATCGTAATTCTTCCCTGCTAAATATACTCACAGCAGACTCAAATACTTCATCATCAAATGAATATTTGAAGAAAAAGGCTGTCCATTTTATCTTAAGTTCCTTTGCTCTTTTTTTGGTCTCTTCATCTGCCGTTTTCTGTACAGATTCAAGATATATCTTTCTCTCCTCTGCCTTCTCACATGCAAGTTTTAATTCTTTCTCTGTCTCCTGAAGTCTCTTTTTCTTCCTGTCACTATCATCAAGACTTCTGTCCATTTCCCTCTTTGTATCATTAACCTGTGCATAATATCGTTTTGATTCATCTTCTGTCTTTCTGTTATTAATGTAATCATCTTTGACATCTTCAAGTTTTGCAAAATTATTTTGTGCAATATTAAGCCTGTCCACGGCAGCATCATATTTCTTCTGTGCTTCAGTCATCCTGTCTGTCTTTACAGAAACATCCTTTTCACATTTTTCTAATTCCTTGCGTGCCTTTTCAACCTGAGTACACATAACACGGTATTCTCTGTCCTTATCATCAGCGGCTTTCTTTTTGTCCGCAGCAATATAAGACGGCATAAGGTCTGATGGTGCATAAAACTTGATATCATTTGCATGGCTTACCTTCCATATGTATCCCGCCGCCTGAAGTTTTGATATTCTTGTCATATTTCTGACTGCCTGATACATTGTCTTTACCTGCGCCTCTGTCGACCAGAATGCATCTTCCCCAAGAAGTCTTATTGCAGCTTCAAGCTTTGTCGTACTTCTCTGTCTGCCGAGTACATCTATAATTCCCTCGCCATTGAATTTCTCTGGCATAAGACTTTTTTGAACCTCACGTTTAGTCTCCATTGAAGCAACCCCTAATTTTCTTCCAACCTGTTCAGCATATGACTTTTTCTGGACAGCTGTAAGATTACGTATCTGGTTCATAATATTATTTAAAAATGCATTGTTATATCTTATGCTTATTTCTTCTATTTTATGAGCGGGTGACATATATTTATTAATTCCGTATGCAGATGCCGCCTCATCAATAATGTATCTGGACATCTGCTCTTTTACTTCCTTATCCTTCATGTCTCCTTCAATTTCAGGACACATCACTTCAAGCCGCTCATATAACATTTTCTCAAGTTTTTCCCTGTCTAACGCCTTATAGCGAAGACAGTCTTCCCGTACGAGATCTGATACTTTTTTTACCTCATAATCAATCGAATTCTTTATTCCTATACTCTGTGTAAATGAATTGGCAACATCTGCAAGCACATTAACCAGCCTGTATCCGGTCTCTTTAACCGCATTAGATATATTAACATTGTCAATAAGCGCTATCTGCATTCGCAGCTCATCTTCACTGATTCTGCTTATCTCTGATATTATATCTGACATATCTGCCTCCTCTTCTGACTGCTACATAAGCCAGCAGTCTGAATTGTACCATAAGAACAAAAGATATATTTCGACTGCAATAAGAACCGCCATAATAATGTATCTTACAGCCTTATTACATCTTGTAAGTATGTCATACACTCCCACAAATGCAACATATGTTCCTGCCGTAAATCTGCATGTACTCATAACATGTGATGTCAATGGCACAAGAAGTGATATAATTCCGAACACTGCCATTGAGTAATATTTTCTGTAAAACATATATCCATAAAGTATCAGTATTGCAATACAGAACCACCCCATATATGTATATCTTGGCTCAATCTGTCCTGTACATGCCTTCCACAACACGCCTATAATCGGGAAATACTCATCCTCTCTCCATGCAATCTGGACATTCTTATATGCCCATGCATCACCACAGAAGAAATTAAGAAATGCCATATATGCAAATGCACCGAGCGGGCATACAAGCACTGACAGTATCTTCTTAGGTGCTTTAAGCATATCCATTACAAATGCCTTAACCCTGCCAAAGCTTATCTTAGTTCCTTCCATGTCAATATATAGCTGTACAACCAGTGCAAATACAAGTATACAGCCTACAATTCTTGTTCCACTTGAGCATGCTGCCATAACTCCTGCTGCCATGTATTTCTTCTCAAAAAGGAAATAGAAAAAAAGTACAATGAACATTATAAACATAGCTTCCGTATATACAGAACTGCAATAGAAGGTGTAAGGTGCCATAAATAAAAGCACTGGCATAATCATAGTATATTCTTCTTTAATAGAAGTCTGCTTCTTAAGACCTTTAACAGCAAAGAATGCTGCAATAATTATGCATATATTAGATACTATCATTCCAATAACATAAGTGTTAATAAGCCCGCCTGTCACTGCCTTTAATGCTGCACACACGATAACATATAATGGGAAGAACGCCCAGTTAGCCTGAGGATCAATATCCGTAGGGTGTGTATAGCCATGATTGATTATATAGGCATATTTCTTTGCATCCCACTCGTTCATAAGAAACAGAAATGATCTGTGTGTCCCCATAATTCCATTATACACAGGAACCATGATAAGCATAATCAGTCTTGATATCGCAAATATAATCAATATCTTTAACAGAAGCCTGCAATTCTCATTATTTTTTAGTCTGTTCATCTAATGCCTCATTTCAATAATATACGGATTATATGATATATAGCTGCCGGGATTGTACTTATTACAGGTACTACAAACATTGCAGCCACAACTATTGCAAACAATCCAATATATATATACTGTGCACAGTACTTAGCCCATACAGGAACATTTATAGTTCTCTTATAATTAATCACAAGGCATAACACAGTTATTAACAATGTCACAAGTGTAATAAGCAGTCCTGCATTTCTGCCCTTTGGCACAAATGTAAACACTAATGTATTCTCGCCTTCGTGAACCTGTACACCTGTAAACAGCCCTGCTATCTCTTTAGTCTTAACTGTCTTTCCATCAAGTGTCACGGTCCAGTTAGCACTCTTAATAACCGGTATCAGGGCATAATCCTTAGTTCCATCACTGTTTATCTTAACTGTAAGCGTATTATTAGTATATGAAACATCTGTCTGCTTATCTGCGAAATCCTCACAGAGCTTATCCATCTTCTCCATATTAAGAAGTCCGATAGTCATCTTACTCTGGTTCATATATTTAGGCTTATCATATTCAATCTTAATCTGAACATCTTCATCTTCAAATATGCCAAGATAAAGAAGATTATTATTATAATCCGTAAAATATGCTGTATTATTAACATCTCCAAGTGTAGGTACAACAACTGCCTCACCATTCACATATACATGTATGCTGCTCTCAAGCTTAGATGCATTAGCATCCGCATTAGGCTTCTTCACATCTGCAATATTCATATATATAGCACTTCTGCTTCCGACATTAATAGTCATTGACTTAACATTGCCTGCAGTCTCTGCCTGTGGATATATTCTTGTTACAAATGTTTCTTTATCTCCAGTCATTGCTTTATACATTCTGTTATGGTATGTAATCCAGTCAACATTAGTCATATCAAGCTTGCTGAAGCTGCTGTCAACACAGAATCCAAATGGCAGGTTATAATTAGTGTTGTAAAGGCTGTAATCGCCTTCCTTCTTCTCTAATGTATATAAAGCACTGTCAAGTTCATTGATATTAACTGCCTGTGTAACATGCAGCACTGCATTACTGAATACTGTTCCACCTGAATCTAACAGCCACAGGAAATACTTAGAATATCCCCATCTCTTGGCATAACTTTGTGTATCGTCCTCTAAGGCTGCTGTAAAGCTTGATAATGCTCCTCTTCTCAATATAAGAGGATAATTGGCATTAAGACTGATATCAGGATTTACTATTCTGTCTGTAGCAGACTCTTCTATATCAAGGCTGTCTGCCGCATCATTGGCATACTGCACATAATCACCAATCTGATAATCTTCATATGTATAAAACTTAGGAGGTCCTATAAGAGCATATGCACCGATAAACAATTCAAGTGCAATAACAAGGATAACTGATTTGCAGTTAAATTCTTTCTTCCTTATAAGCATAAATATATACACTGCAAACATTATTGCAAATATCATTATAAAAAATGCCATTGCAAGCATTTCATTGTTTATTGGTAATATGTTATAAATCATAACATATACTGCACCAATTACCGCTACTACCGCTGCCTGCCTGCGATAAAACGCACTCTTTAATGGTATATCTGCAAACATTTTCTCAGCCATTCCTGCAGCAACACAGATAAGCGTGAACGATATCAGATATCCGTTTCTTAATGTATATCCGTTATATGAACCAAAATGCCACATAAGGTTAGTAGCCTCCATGAGCACCGGACCTAATGCAACAACAAGCATGGCTATAGTATATATAAGCTGTCTTCTGTCTGACTTATATATTTTCATTCCCATGATAATAACTGCCATAACGAATGCAAGTCCATAAAGCATCATCCAGCGCTGCAGTGCTGCCATTGCACCATCTGTAACGATTGAACTTGTTATCCAGCCTGCATACTGTGATAAAAGCCCCTTAGACGCACCACCTCTCTGTGATGAAGAAAGCTGTGCAAATACAGGAACAAGCACGAATGCTGAAAGTCCGATACCTGCAATCGTACCTATACCGACATTCCATGCAGTTTCCCTCCACTGCTTTCTCTCCTGCATAACTACCATTCTTATTCCACAGATAAGGAATATGTATATAAGTGACATTGCACTTAAGTAATAATTAATTATGAAGCACAACGCAATCATGCATATATAGAACATTTTCTTTCCTGTCTCAAGCATTCTGTCGTATGCCATTATAAGAATAGGGAAAAATGCAACTATATCCATCCATGGTGTAAAGCATGAACCATAGAGAATTACATAACCACAAAAGGCATATATGCATGAAAACATAACCTTTAATCCATACACAAGATTATTGTATTTCTTATTAATAAGCGCATACATTGCAACTGACATGAATATCATCTTAACAAGTGTAATTATTGATATGCTCTCTAATATGTAACTTCTTGGAACAAAATATAATAAAAGATTAAACGGTGTAATCATTGAAAATGCTGATATACTCATTGACACATTTGTTCCAAGACCTGTATACCAGTCAAACCATATTGATGCCTTACCATGCATGAAATCCCACAGATGTGCATAAAGCGGTGCTACCTGCTGCATATTGTCAAAATAATCTATTCTGCTGCTTCCAAAAGGCCATATACCTTTAAGTATAAGTATTACAATCATAACCAGACCTGTTATTATACCAGGTACTGCGTATGGCCTGATCTTTTTTAATAATGATTTAAATCCCGATTTCTTCATATAATTCTACCTTTCTATACATTTACACATATTCTGTCATCTTTGGATTTAAGTTTCAGCCTGACCTTTATCAAGGCTTATACTGTAAAGAGTATATTCTGCATTGTCAGCATGAAACTTCACTGTAAGAAGCTCATCACCGCTGACATATCCTATCTTTAGCTTCGTTGTTCCCTTGCTGTCTATATTTCCAATCAGCTTATCATTCACATATACTTCAATTCCTTTATCACCAGAGGCTGTTGTATCATATTCCGTAATATCACATACAAGATATATATTATCAGATGATTCCTCCGGAATATAGTATATATATGAATCTTTGTCTGTATTCTTCGTTCCTTCGTATCTCTTAGATTTCTGCCAGCCCTGACCTTTACGACTGCAGACATTGCTTTGTTCTTTACCATTACGGTCTTTATGTTCTGTACATATCTCTTTCGTTCCAAATGTATATTTCAGATTACCATAACCTGGCCAGTCTGTAAGCTCATGTGTCAGATAGTACATTCGGTATTCTGTTCCAACCTTAGGATTCTTTCCCCACCATAATACTAATATGTAAAAAACAACAAGTACTGCACATGCTGCGTACAGCAATACTCTTGCTATATTCTTTCTCATACAGACCTCCATTTTTTATACTTCTACAATCATATAATATAAATCATTTTTCGCAATCTGCCAAGTAAAAAAAGGTTCTACAGACATATTGTCTGCAGAACCTTACAATTAAATCATATTATAAGACAATTATTACATTAAAGCCTGTAATTAGCAAACTCCCTGAGCAAGCATAGCCTCAACAACCTTCTCGAAACCAGCGATATTAGCACCAGCAACATAGTCTGTCTTTCCACCAACTGTCATATCATATCTCTTAGCAGCATCTGAAATGTTAGCGTAGATTGTTTCCATGATTCCCTTAAGCTTTCCATCAACTTCTTCGAATGTCCATGAAAGTCTCTCTGAGTTCTGGCTCATCTCAAGAGCAGATGTAGCAACTCCACCAGCGTTAGCAGCCTTACCACCTACGAAGAGAACACCATTCTCCTGGAGATACTTAGTAGCTTCTAATGTTGTAGGCATGTTAGCACCTTCTGTTACAGATACAACACCGTTAGCAACAAGCATCTTAGCATCCTCAATGTCTAACTCATTCTGTGTAGCACATGGAAGAGCAAGATTTACCTTGTACTGCCATACTCCGTGCTCACCATTCTGCTTAGCAAAGTACTGAGCTGATGGCTTAGCAGCAGCATATTCTGTAAGACGTGCTCTCTTAACTTCCTTAACTTCCTTAAGAAGTGCAACATCAATTCCTTCTGGATCATAAATCCAGCCTGTTGAGTCTGAGCATGTAACAACCTTAACACCTAACTGCTGTGCCTTCTCGATAGCATAGATAGCAACATTACCTGAACCAGATACAGCTGCTGTCTTGCCTTCAAGTGACATTCCATTATCTTTCCATAAAGCATTAGTAAGGTATAATAAACCATATCCTGTAGCTTGTGTTCTTGCAAGTGATCCACCATATGTAAGTCCCTTACCTGTAAGTACGCCTTCAAATGTACCACGGATTCTCTTGTACTGACCAAACATGAATCCGATTTCTCTTGCACCTGTTCCAATATCACCAGCTGGAACATCTACATCAGCACCAATATATTTGTAAAGTTCTGTCATAAAGCTCTGGCAGAATGCCATGATTTCTCTGTCTGACTTGCCCTTAGGATCAAAATCAGAACCACCCTTACCACCACCGATTGGAAGAGTTGTAAGTGAGTTCTTGAATACCTGTTCGAAACCTAAGAACTTGATGATGCCTAAGTTTACTGAAGGATGTAATCTTAAACCACCCTTGTATGGTCCAATAGCGTTATTGAACTGTACACGGAAACCTCTGTTTACCTGTACCTGTCCCTTGTCATCTACCCAAGGAACTCTGAACATAATCTGACGATCTGGCTCTGTAATTCTTTCAAGAATAGCGTTCTTTCTGTAAACTTCCTCGTTAGCCTCAACGACTGGTCTTAAAGACTCAAGAACCTCTGTTACTGCCTGTAAAAATTCAGGCTGATCTGCATTCTTCTTAGACACGATGTCTAATACTTCATCAACATACCCCATAACCTTAAAACACTCCTTTAAATTATTATTTAAGATTGTACATTACTGCACATCAATTCTAGCGTTATTATATCTGTTCTGGTTAATTTCCGCAAGTTTTTTATAGCGTTTACCTATTAACTTTAAGTTATTTGTAATAATATTAATTAAAATAAGCCTATATCTAAGGTATGTTGTTTTTCTTGCTTAAGATAATTAAGTTTTACTTTTTGATAAAATCATGGTAGAATGTATTCGTTATTTTTTTATTATCCTATTGTAATTAAGGAGTGAATTATGTCTAATTTTTTTACAAGAAGTAAAGACGATATGAAATATTTATTTAAGAATAAAGAAGAGCTTTCTAAGAAAGAACGAAAAAGAAAAAGGCGTGGCTGGGGTACACTTATTGGTCTTATATTAGTTCTGATACAGCTTATTGTATCGGGATTACTTTTATTTAATATATTTAAGTTAGATATTCTTCCATTGAAGTATTTAATTGCGGTCAACGCATTTTTACTGCTGATATTCCTGTACGATTTCACATCGCAGTTTACGAAGGCTCATATTATAGGTAAGATTCTTGCAGTACTTATGTCAGGAGTGATTGTTTTCATATACCTTGTATCATCTAAGCTTGATTCTGTCCTTAATAAACTTAATCTTCCTGAGATTAACACTGACATCGTTGATGTAGTTGTACTGGCAGATGACAAGGCTTCCTCTTTAAATGATCTTGCCAATTACAAGTTTGCTTATAATTCAACTGCAAGCAACGCTAATGTCAAGACAGCATTTGATTCTGTTAAATCAGAGCTTAACAAGAGCAGCCTGGAACTTGCAGAATACAAATCATGGGATGACCTTGTAACTGCCTTTTATGATAATACAGAGGTTCAGGCAATTGTTATGAATGATTCCATGCTTAAGGTTGTTGCCTCACAGTATGAAGATTTTGATACCAAGGTTAAGATTATTAAGCAATACGAATATAAGAAGCTTGTTACTGTCCAGAAATCCAACGTTAACGTAAAGAAAGAACCATTTATAATATATGTTTCCGGTATTTCAAGTGAAGATGGTGCCGATTCAGCACTCTCTAATAATGCACTTAGTGATGTCAATATAGTTGCCGTTATTAATCCTGAAACCAAGCAGATTCTTCTTGTCACAACCCCAAGAGATTCTTACATTAAGATTACCGGTCCTGATGGAAGAAAAGGTTACGACAAACTTACACATGCTGGAAACTATGGTGTAGAAGCTTCTATGGATACTCTCCAGAATCTGTATGGCATTGACATTGATTATTATGTAAAGATTAATTTCACAGGCTGCGTCTCTGTTGTAGATGCACTTGGTGGAATCACAATTGACTCAGAAGTAGAATTTACTTGTGGCGAAGATGCTTCTCCTATTCCATATCATTTCGTCAAGGGACCTAATGAATGTGATGGTGAGATGGCAGTTGCATTTTCAAGAGAAAGACATGCATTTGCTGCTGGAGACTTCCAGCGTGGACGTAACCAGACTGCAGCTATAAAGGGTATCTTACAAAAAGCTACTTCTCCTGCAATACTTACCAAGTATTCAGCCGTACTTGATGCTGTTAGTGATATGTTCCTTACTAATATTCCAACAAGTACAATATCTGATCTTGTTAAACTTCAGTTAAGTGACGGTACAGCATGGAATATCCAGACATACAGTATTGAAGGATCAACCCAGCCACCCGCTGGACAGGGTCCTGCTTATCTCGAAATAACTGGTCTTAGAGGTGCTTCTGTTGTGTATCCTTATGCAGACAGTATTAATACAGCTATCCAGCTTATGAGTAAGATTCAGAATGGTGATGTATTCGATGTAGATGAATATGTTGACAGTCTCAATAACAATTCTAATTAATCAATAAAACATACCCCCGGCAGCCAATAAAACCGCCGGGGGTATATTTTTTATAATCCATTATTATAATATATAATTATCTATAACATATGCCACACCACAGTCATCGTTAGATGGTGCATTGACATCTGCATATTTCTTAACTTCAGGATATGCATTCTCCATAACCGCTGCAAGACCTGCATACTTTAACATTGGAATATCATTCATTCCATCGCCGCATGCAACAAGTTCTTCACTTGTTATATCAAGCATTGTGAGCAGCTTATCCAAAGATGCATCCTTTGCAACTCCCGCAGGCACAACTTCCAGAAAATAGCTCTCTGAGAAAAATGCATTGATTACTCCCTCATGCTTATCTAACAGGGCTTTCTGTACCGGAAGAAGCTTTTCATGCTCTCCTACAACGAGAAATTTCTCTACAGGATAATCCACATAAGCATTCAAATCATCAACCTTCATGATTGTAGTGCTGTTGCATATTGCTTCTTTCTTTACATACTCATCAGAATCACTCTCAGCAGCTATCTGCGTATCAGCATATGTCAGAGCATACACACCGTTGGCTCTTGCAAGACTGCATATATCTGCTATACAGTCCTGTGGCATTATTGTCGCAGACATCTGCTTTCCCGTCTTGCAGTCAGCTATACAGCCGCCATTATATGCCAGTATATAACCGCCTTTCTTGTCAAGCTCAAGCTCTCTGGCTATTGGTGTTATTCCAAAAAGCGGTCTTCCTGAAGCAAGAATAACCTTAACGCCTGCATCTATTGCTTTCGCAATCGCTTCTTTGTTGCCCGCTGGAACTTTCTTCTCTCTATTAGTTAATGTTCCGTCCAAATCCAGTGCCAATGCCTTATATTTCATACTTCTCTATCTCCTCTTTTAGTCATGTATGAACAATTTAGCATATAACACCAGTGATTTCAACCTAAGATATTCTCATCATGTTAAATGTTGTATATATATTCAGTTTTCCATAACCAGCTACAGGGTTAGGATATACCATATATTCTGAGCGTACTGCACCTCTTATAAGCTGTGCTTTAATATCGTTATGATTAATCATCTGACTATTCTTTACATTTACCTGATATGAATATAAAAGTGCAACACAGCCCCCGGCATAAGCCGCTGCATAGCTTGTTCCAGTAACCTTAACACCTCCAGATGGAGCAATTCCATATACCCCCGCACCCGGTGCAACAAAATCAGGTTTAATCCTTCCGTCAGCGCTATATCCACGCCCACTTTCATAATAAGCAGCCCCTGTATAATGATTATATGCTCCTACACTTATAACACCATCAGCTGCCGCTGGAACTGTAAGTGTTGTATCCGGGTCGGATTTTAAAAAATATATATCCTGTCCGGAAAACTGCTTTAATGGAAGCCATGCATTATAACTTCCTTTTATATTAGTGAGACTATATATATAGAATTTCCATGTACCCTCAACTGGTGTCTTAAGTCTTACGAATATAACCTCCATTCCAGCAACATTTTCAGTTATCTGATAATCTACCGTAACTGTACTTCCCTCATAAAGAAATGTATACTCCATACTTGCACCCATTCTTGCAGGTATTCTTGGAACATATTCCCCTGACGGTGATTCAATCGACACGGATAATATATCAAGACTATCCGCCCATATTTCCATCGTAAAACCCTTTCCTGTTCCATCAACATTAATTTCCATAACATCAGGTACCAGGGCTGACATTACTGTCCCTTTATAATGACATTTATTATTAGCTTCATTGCCCATACATGTTATAACTGATATATTGGGTTTTTTAGTAAGATTCTCCATCATTTCTGCCAGAGGAGATGCGCCTGTTCTTGAACCATTAGCACTTCCCAGACCAAATATTATTATCAATGGTTTTTCAAGACGTATAGCGTAATCTTCAAGAAATCTTAAAGCCAGCATAATATCACTTTCCTCAAAAGCTGGAACGTCATCCTTTATCAGAAAAAAATCTCTCAGATACTGTTTACTTTGTTTTAATTTAACCACTAAAAGTTCTGCTCCTGGTGCAACGCCAACATATCCGTCAGCATATGAACCCGCTGATATTGAAGCCAGCAGCGTTCCATGCCCTGACGTATCTTTTTGTGCAACATAAGAATATGGATTTTCTCCGTTATTGTCAGCCTCTATTGCCCTGTCTATTTCATCCTTTTCATATACTCTGCCAAAATGCGCATATGTTTTTGCGGCATCAGCACCCATTTTATCTGTCTGATCCCATATAGCCTGAATCCTTGTATTTCCAAGTCTGTCCTTGAAAACATCATTAAGATAATCTATTCCGGTATCCACATACCCTATAAGAACATTACTCCCGTCTGCCTTCAGATTATCCTGTCCAAGTACCCGTAAAGCTCCTATTTCATCAAGCGCACTTATATCTGCATCGCCTTCCATAAGCCCATATAACTTTGGAATAGTAAAATACCCCAGAGAGCTTATATTAAGCTGGCGGTTATCAGGCAGTTCTCCATGAGCTATAATCCATTGCGAATCAGCTCTCTGCGAACATATCCCTGATAATGCCTTAATAGATTCATCAGCCCCTGGGGTATCTTCTATTATGTAATCATATATATTCTCTTTAGTTATATCAAAATCACACGCCATAACATCTCCTTAACATAAAACAATCACTGTACATGCTATATGTATTCAGAAATGTATTGTATTATTCTGCTATAACTATTATGCTCTCATAGTTATTACCGGAGCACCTTTCTTTTCAACAACATCTTCTGTAATTGTAACTGAACCTATATTGCTGTCTTTAGGTATCTCATACATTATATCAAGCATAAAATCCTCAATAATAGAACGGAGTGCTCTTGCACCTGTATCTTTTTCCATTGCCTTTCTTGCTATGCTTCTTAATGCATCATCTGTAAACTCAAGCTTCACCTCATCAAGCTCTAACAGCTTCTGATACTGCTTAAGAATTGCATTCTTAGGCTCTTTCAGAATATTGACAAGCATATCCTCATCCAGTCTGTCAAGTGAATATATGATAGGCAGTCTTCCTAAAAATTCTGGAATCATTCCGTATTCTCTAAGATCATCAACCGTCACATAAGACATGATGTTCTTCTCATCATCATATTTATCTTTAAGGTCAGCATTAAATCCCATTGAGGATGACTTATTAAGCCTTGTCTTGATAATATCCTCAAGATCTGGAAATGCACCACCACATATAAACAGAATATCCTTCGTGTTAACAGTTACCTGTGGAACCATTGCATTCTTACTTGTCGCACCAACAGGAACTTCAACCTCACTGCCTTCTAACAGCTTTAACATTCCCTGCTGTACAGACTCGCCACTTACATCTCTGCTTCTGGTCTCTTTCTTCTTGGCAATCTTGTCTATCTCATCAATAAATATAATTCCATGTTCAGCTTTCTCTACATCATTGTCTGCTGCCAGTAAAAGCTTAGAAACAACTGACTCTATATCATCTCCGATATATCCTGCCTCTGTAAGTGTTGTTGCATCTGTAATAGCAAGTGGCACCTGTAATATCCTTGCAAGCGTCTTAACAAGATATGTCTTACCACTTCCTGTAGGTCCAATCATAAGCATATTAGACTTCTCAATCTCAACGTCACCCAGAATCTTAGCATCTGCTGAAACTCTTTTATAATGATTATATACAGCCACCGACATTACCTTCTTAGCATAGTCCTGACCTATAACATACTCATCTAACTTTTTCTTAATCTCATGTGGTGCAGGCAGCTTAGAAACGTCAAGCGCTGGTAACTCCTTCTTATCCTCTTTCTTTTTCTTAAGCTTCTGCTTTTCTGGAACCGGGTCTGAATCCATAACGCCAAAATTGCCAAACATGCCCATTCCAGGCATGTTTGACATCTTCATCATATCTTCATAATTAATTCCGCTGCTGTTAATTGAATCGAATGTTCTTTGCATACAATCCTGACAGATGTATATATTGTTAGGCATAACAATCATCTTACCAGCTCTTGATTCTGGTCTTCTGCACACAAAACATATCTTCTCATAATCATCGGAATTCACATTGTTATTCTTATTAATATCCTTATCTTCTGTCATATTCTCATTGGTATTATCCATAAATATCTACTTGGAATATATCCTTAAGATGCCTTCTTAGAGCCAAGCGTTACCTCCGTGCTCTTAAGAACATACTCGCTTCCTTCCATATGATAATAATCTATAGTTACCTTCTCACCAGCCTCATAATACTGAAGCATGTTAGTAAGTCCTGACATAGTAGTAACTGTCTGGTCATCAAATCCGACAATTATGTCGTATGTCTCTAATCCTGCCTTGTCTGCTGCTGAATCATCAGCTACAGTTCTTATAAGAATACCTACAGGATATCCATAATATGATGCATAATTACTTGTAATATCTACTGCTGCAATTCCAAGGTATGCTGCCTTATCTGACGAAACCTTGTTTCTTGTCTGCTTAGTCATTAATGAATCAATAATATCCTTAACATTAGAAACAGGGATTGAATAAGCCATACCTTCTACACCATCACTGCTTGTTTTTGCAAAGTTAATAGCGATAACCTTTCCTTCAGAATTAAGAAGAGCTCCACCACTGTTACCAGAGTTAATCGCTGCATCTGTCATAAGAAGTCCTGTAAATGTTACATTGTTGACTGTAATTGAACGATCCTTTGCACTAATTATACCAGTTGTAACTGACTGGCCTTCACCTAATGCATTACCAATAGCAACAACCTGCTGTCCAACTTTAATATCTGATGAATCTTCAAGTTCTGCAATTGCAATATTAGACGCTGTATCAGATGAAATATCACTTAATGATACTGCGGCTACTGCAATATCCTGATCTGACTTAGAACCCTTAACAGAACAGCTTGCACTTGTGCCATCAGAGAATACGCATTTAAGATTATCAATATTATCAACAACATGTGCATTAGTTACAATAAGTAATTCAGTATCACTCTTGCCTACAATAATACCTGTACCACTTGATGTTGCCTCATAACTCTGTCCATATCCAAAATAACTTGAACTTTTAACTGTTGTTGTACCATTAAGCTGAACCATTGCAGGAAGGGCTGCTGTAGCAACTGCCTCTGCATCCATCTTACCTGATGCTGAAAGATTAGTATCTTCTGTAAGCGAAGAATCTGTCTTAGCGACATTAGAAATATTATTACTTACTGTTGGTATATTAACACCTGTAGCATCAGACTTATTACTGCCAGCAATCTTTCCACCTGCATAATTAACACCAAACATAACCGAACCGGCTATTGCGCCAAAAAGTACTGCTGAAAGAACAAAGCATGCTGCTTTCTTTGCAAATCCTCTTTTGTGTTTCTTGTGCTTCTTAGCTTCATAAGGTGCACTTGAAAATGCTGTGTTATTATTAGATGTACTGCCATTGTTAGTATTGTTATATGGTATATCACTGCCACTGTAACGGTACTGTGAATCATTCTCATTATTGTCGTTATACATAATCATTCTCTCCTTTTACCATTGTATTATGACAATGAAGATTCCATACATAACAAATGAACACATCTCACTGTCAATACATGTAATATAACAACGAAATGTGTTCATATTGTGTTTTAGTTGTTAATTAAATTTGAACTGATTATAAACCAACAATTTCAGAAACTGCATCAGTAAGTTCTTCTAACTTCTTATCAGCATCCTCAAGACCTGTTCCCTTAACACCCATATAGAACTTAATCTTAGGCTCTGTTCCTGAAGGTCTTGCACAGCACCATGCATGGTCATTAAGTTCAAAATAAAGTACGTTAGATTCAGGAAGTCCTGTAGGCTTCTTCTCGCCTGTAGCAATAACTGTACACTCATCCTTCTTATAATCTCTGAACTCAACAACATTCCATGCTCCGAACTTCTTAGGTGGATTATTTCTTAAATCATCCATCATCTTAGCAATCTGGACAGCACCTTCTGCACCCTTCATAGTTACAGCCTTCTGTCCTTCCTTGAAGTAGCCGTACTTATCAAAGATATTAATCATCTGATCCCATAAAGTAATGCCTTTAGACTTATAGTAAGCTGCTGCTTCACATAATGCCATAACAGCCACGATGGCATCCTTGTCTCTTGCATGAGTTCCAACCAAGCAGCCGTAACTTTCTTCAAAACCGAATTCATATTCGTATGTATTATTCTGCTCAAAGAACTTAATCTGCTCACCAATATACTTAAATCCTGTAAGAACTTCAATAAGCTTTAAGTTATATTCCTTAGCGATAAGATCAGCTAAGTTAGTAGATACGATAGTCTTTACAAATGCACCATTCTCATGAAGAAGTCCCTTCTCCTTTCTCTGTGAAAGAAGGTATTCTGCAATAAGCATACCAGACATATTACCTGTGAATGACTTGTACTCACCTGATTTAGTGTCCTTAGAATATACGCCAAGTCTGTCCGCATCAGGGTCAGTTGCAAGAATAATATCTGCATCAACTTCCTTAGCAAGTCTTAATGCATATGTGAATGCCTTAGGGTCTTCAGGATTAGGGTACTCGAGTGTTGTAAAGTTAGGATCTGGTTTTTCCTGTTCTGGAACAACATATACATTCTTGAAACCTAACTCTCTTAAAATTCTTCTTACAGGAACATTACCTGTACCATTGAATGGAGAGTATACAATCTTAATATCATCAGCAACCTGCTTAATGATATCTCCGTTAAGGCTCTGCTTCTTTAATGCTGCAATAAATGCATCATCCATATCATATCCAATAATGTTATACAGGCCTCTTACTCTAGCCTCTTCTTCATCAATAGTCTTAACATCATTAAAATCAGTAACAGCCTTAACTTCATTGATAATCTGTGTATCCTTAGGTGCTGTTATCTGGCATCCGTCATCCCAGTATACCTTATATCCATTGTATTCTGGAGGATTGTGGCTTGCCGTAACCATAATACCTGCTGTACAGTGAAGTTCTCTTACTGCAAATGAAAGTTCTGGTGTTGGTCTTAATGAAGGGAATATGTATACCTTAATGCCATTAGCCGCAAGACAAAGAGCTGCTTCCTGCGCAAATTCTCTTGACATTCTTCTATTATCATGAGAAATAGCAACACCCTTATCCTGTGTTCCTTCCTTGATAATAAAATTAGCTAACCCCTGAGTTGCCTTTCTTACAATGTATACATTCATTCTGTTAGTACCATTGCCTATGACACCTCTCAGTCCGCCTGTTCCAAACTCAAGATCCTTATAGAATCTGTCCTCAATCTCTTTCTCATCTCCTGCAATTGATTTGAGTTCTGCACGTGTGTCTTCATCAAAATATTCATTCTCACACCATGCTTTGTAAGTTTCCATATAACCCATACCCTTTACCTCTTTTCTTGATTTATATTAGTCCTGTAAAGCTTTTCTAAAGCTCTCAGAAACTGCTTTCAATGCTTCTTCTTCGTCCGGACCTTCTGCTATGAGAGTTATCTCATCTCCACAGCCAACGCCTGATGCAAGAATAGATATAACACTCTTTGCATTAACAACCTTATTCTTAAATGTGAATGTAATGTGTGAATCAAATTTAACAGCTGTATCACACATTGCTCCTGCAGGACGAAGATGTATTCCTAATGCACTTCCAACTAGTATCTTCTCACTTACCATATGAATCACCTCTCAATTTCCAGTCGTCACGGATGTTGTTTCCTGAGTCGACTGAGTAGTTTCTGTTTCCTGGGTATTATCCTTAAACAACACATTAACGGATGCTGCTCTCTTTAATGTAACTCCATCTGGAAGTTTAACCGACAATGTAATGCTTTGTATTCCTGACGTAGTATATGTAGACAAATCTGCAGTCATCGTTATGGCAGATGCGTCTAATGCAGCAATTGCAGTCTCTGAACCCTCGACATCTATTGAAAATGTTCTATCCTCAAAGCTGTAGCTCATTCCGGTTTCAAGTCCACTAACCTTAATATCTGATGTATTAAGTGTTATTGTCTTATTACCTGTACTCTCGATTCTTACTGTAACCTCAATCCTTGCATTATCAAGAATTGTAAGCGATTTATCTATGTAATCCGAAAGACCAAACTTATACACTTTATTTTCAGTTAAACCATCTACATTAATATTACTTGCAGGAATAACAATCTTATCAAGACTGTTAAGCATATTGGTATCACCATATACAACAACACTATCACGATTAAGCGTCACTCCTGAAACTCTGTATCCGTCTGCCGGTTTTCCTGACGTCTTAACTTCTATACTTACAGTCTTAGTCCTTACAACCTGTGCAGTATAGCCCACACTTGTCTGTGTAAGTTCAACAGAAGAATCATTAATTTCATTATTATCAGAATCATACAAATGAATATCTGCTGTTCCCGTCACATCTGCAGTCGCTCCTGTCACATCAAAAGATATCCCTGCATGGTCTATATTATCGATAACAGACGAAGGACCTGTAACCTTAACAGATGTTGGATTAAGCACTCTTCTTACCACTGCATAGCCATCTGCCGCTGAACCGGTAATCTCTGAAACAACATTTACAGTCTTAGTATCTCTGTTTTCTATGCTTAATCTTACAGCAGATGTTTTAGGTGTAGCTTCAACATTATTAAGAACCTGTCCATCTTTAACAACTGATACATGAATATCAACATAATCAGCAAATGCGCTTATCTTGCTAAGATCCGCAGTTGCAACAATATCACTTGCTTTGATATTAGTAACAATACTCTTCGGTCCACTTACATATACTGATATCTTGCCACCCTCTACAATTTCATAACTGTAATTCTTATCAGTCAGACTCTCTGTATTAATAAGCTGTACCGACACATTACTGAATGTATAACTCGTGGTTGGATCATATACATTAACTATAACCGTCCACAAAACAACCGCAAATATAGCCGACAGAATCTTAAGGCTAAGGTTCTTAAACATCTTTTCCTTCATGCTTTAGCCTTCCTCTCCATATCTTGAACGACTTCACATCAATAGTTCTCCTGCGAAGATATTCCAGCTTGTTTCTAAGAGAATCCGCATCAATATCATGAATAAGTTCTCCACCAACAGCCACCGAAACCTTACCGGTTTCTTCAGATACTATAATAGTCATACTGTCTGTCACTTCACTGATACCAACACCTGCTCTGTGCCTTGTGCCAAGAGCCTTATTAAGATTATTATTATCTGAAAGAGGCAGATAACATGTTGCAGCAACAACCCTGTCTCCCCTTATAATAACAGCTCCATCGTGAAGCGGCGTATTATGCTCAAATATATTGATAAGCAGCTGGCTTGTAACCAGGCCATCAACCGTAATTCCTGTTTTCTCATATTCTTCAAGAACCATATCCTGTTCAATAACTATAAGTGCTCCTGTATAAGCAGCCCCCATATCAAAGCATGCCCTTACTATCTCTTCTGCAGTCTTACTGCTAAACCTTTCACCCTTTTCTCTTCCGTCATTAAACCTGAAAAGTCCAAACAGAATCTTCTTTCGTCCAAGCTGCTCTAATGCTCTTCTTAACTCCGGCTGGAATATAATAACAAGTGCAATAATACCAACACTGATTGTCTTTCCTGCAATCCACAGAATAGTCTTAAGATTCAGAATATACGCAATCAGTGCGAATATAACAACAATAATAATTCCCTTAAGCAATACCCATGCCTTGGTATTCTTAATCCATACCATGACATTATATATAACAAAAGCAATAATCACAATCTCAATAATATCGGTCCATGTTATACGCGGAATATATAATTTAACAAGATAATCCCTTATGAAATTATTCACTGTATTATCGCCTCCGTTCTTCTTATAATCTTCTAAATAAAACTAGCAAAATATATTCTGATGATTACTTATCATCATCATAGAATAAAATATCATCATCTTCTTCGTTAGATACTGCATATCCATTATCTTTAGTTGTATCGCCGGTTCTCATCTGTCTGATATCATCTGTCTTCTTAGTCTTTTTAGCATTAATATGCTTAATTCTTACATCAGCATTTGCAACATTAATCTTTGGTACAGCCTTTACATAATAATAATATTCATCATCCTCATACTGTACATACTCTGTTCTCTTATAATCAAGTGCAAAGAAAACAATATTGCAGATATATGCAGCTGCAACCCCCAGTATAGTTCCTATAATTATAAGAACAATATTAAAATCTGATTTCAAAGCTATCTGTCCTACAACCAGAATAAGGAACTGTGTTATACATCCCACAATAATAGCTATTTCCCATGAATGATCGATTTTCTGTCTTCGGATAATATATACAACAATAATAGTAACTGCAGCTGCTATAATAAGCACCAGCATCTGTCTGTTCTTTAAAAGGCTTTCTATAAGATAAGATATCTGTTTCATACTTTCTGACAAAGAATCATCAGAAATAGCAGCCTCATAATCACTTGCAGTTCTTATTATGTAGTACATAATAACACCAAAACTCACTGGGATAACTGCCGCAACTGACGAACACAGACCAATCGCTACCGGAAGCACAAATGGTATCTTCATCCAGCAGAACATGGCAGTAATAATAAGTATATAAGCTGTTTTAGGTGCAAATCTGAAATACAGAAGATACATCAGAAGCATTACACACAATACCAGTAATGCAAATTCCGGAGCAATTACATACAACTGTATAAGAATAAACGCTGAAAGAACTATCAGTGTAAAACCACCCGGAAGAAATGCACATATAACAGAAAGTAACAGTGCAAACACCGGATTCTTCAACTTATCCATGTAACCAATACTTGTATTAATCATAATAAAACATATCAATGCAATAATAAACTTTGATGCTGGTACCACATATGTATTATATCTGTTGTAAAATTTCTTAAAACTTTCCTTTAATTCCAATAAAAATGCCATCTATGCCTCCAAATAATTATTTCTTCTTCTGCCCTGTATAGAATCTTTCCAGCTTATTAAGCCTTGAAAAATACCTTTTAATACCTTTTCTGGTATTCTCATATCTGAAATAATATACAAACCCGGCAATTACACAGAATACGATAAGCATAAGCACATAATATAATGCAAACTTCTTGGCAAGTCCTATATAATCCAGGTTATTGATATCCCTTATCATTCCTTCTGCGTTACACAAGAAATACATCGCCAGAAGAATCACTCCTGCAAATGTAGTGGCAATCACTGTCTTTAATACTCCAAAAGCGATGTAATCACCCTTAAAATACTTGGCAGTTTTCAACATGCTTTTTCCTTCATTCTTCTCATATATTGCCATCTTGGTCATCATTTTGATTTTATTCTCATTAAGCAATTCATTCACCTCATTAAACAAGTTTAACCTGCATATGTTTAAATATAACATATTTTTACTTAATTGTATATTACAATTTGAGAGTGTCCGCCACCTGTAGCAACTACAATCCTTACCATTCTTCCATCAACTGTAAATGTTCTGTCTGTTGAAGCCGAAAGATAATTATTCCATATCATCTGTGAATTACCAGGAATGAGATTCTCGATTACATTATTAATCCTGCTGTCAAATTCACTGTTACGTTTCTTAATATATATAATAGTCACATTACTCTGTGTTATAATCTCACCATAATATGTCCCATTCTGCTGACATACATAAACATTAGAAACTGTCTGTTCAAATCCATTATTAATAATCGTATCTTCAATTTCTCCTGAGCCAGAACTTCCAGAATCATTATTATCTTCTGAAGATGAGTTTTCTGTTGTACTACTGCCAGGCTGTACGCCTCCAGACTGCACCCCACCAGATTGTACACCATCCCCACTGTTTCCGGTTCCTTGAGAACTCTCTGATTTATTTTCTCCTGCAGGCAGATTCTCTAGTCTGGAATCTCCTTCACTGGCACTGCCTGAACCTATGTTGCTTCCTGACGAAATACTCCCTGCCGTATGAGTGTACACACTGAATCCATTATCTGAACCTGCAGCTACATTTCTTATTCCTTCGATTACAATCGCATCAGAAACACTTCCAACTGTAGCCGTAAGCGTAGCTGTACCACTCCCTGTAACAGTTATTACTCCGTCTTTATCTACAGTAAATACATCTGTATTACTGCTTGTCCATACAATTGACTTATCGTCATCATCAGGTGTGACAATTGCTGTGACCTTCAGGCTTGTCCCAACCGGTACAGCCTTATTCTCAAACAATATCTCAACATCTGTCTGCTCCTTAATATTCTGTTGTTGAGATGATGCTTCATTCTTAAGATCTGTCCTTGTTACACTTACACTGGCTTTACTGTCCGCTTCCTGCTTCTTTCTGTTCTTATCTGTACTTACTGAAATTATAATTCCAGCCAGTATCAAAACAATAACCGCTGCAATAAGAACTACTGATTTTTTAGTACTGATATTCTTCATATTCCTATTAATCCTCAATATATATTATATTCCCTGCTTCCGCAGATTATATCTGTTTTTCTCTTTTTATATAATATAACACAATCACTCTGTTATAAAAAGAAAAAAGAGTGAAAGACATAAAAACTTCCACTCTTAATCATTCTAGAATTCGATGCGTATCTGTGTCCCCTTGTCAACTTCACTTTCTAAATATATTTTTGCATCATGAAGTTCTACAATATGCTTTACAATAGCAAGACCAAGCCCTGTTCCACCAGTTTCCTTTGAACGGCTCTTATCAACTCTGTAAAATCTTTCAAATACCCTGTCCTGCTGATCCTTTGGAATTCCTATTCCATCATCAGTCACTTCTAACCTTGGCTTGCCATCTACCATTCCTGCAAACACTTCTACATGTCCACCTTCTTTATTATATCTTATTGCATTCTGTACAAGATTATCAATAAGCTCCCTTATCATATCCTTATTGCCACGAATCATGCATGTTGAACCTCTATACGAAAAACGTATTCCCTGTTTCTGTGCATTAACCTGCAGAGACTCTGCACAATCCTTAACAAACTCATACAAATCAAAATTCTCATACTGCCTTGGCATTTCGCTGTGGTCTAATTCTGAAAGCCTTATAATATCATTAATTAATGATAATAATCTTTCTGAATTACGCTTAATCTCATGTGCAAAATGTATTCCCTGTTCATGGCTTACCATCTCATTCTCAATAAGCTCTGCATATCCTGATATTGCGGTAAGAGGAGTCTTTAGTTCATGTGATACATTTGCAGTAAAATCCTGTCTGCTTCTTGCAGCAGCAAGAATATTCTCATGCTGTGTCCTGATTTTCTCTGCAAAAGGGGCTATTTCTTTATATACAGGCTTCTCCTGTACGGAATCCATATTCTTAGCCATTCTTTCAATAGGCTCAATAAGTGTCCTTGTAAGTAATTGTGAAAGAACGATACACACTACTATAATTACTGCAAGTATTCCTGTTACAGCCGGAAATACATTGCCAAACACACTTAATAAACTGCTTGCATCACAGGATACTCTTATAACAGTCCCATCCTTCTGTTTTAGAGCATAATAAAAGGTATTCATATCCATCGTGTCAGAATTTCTTACACACTGACCATGTCCGGTATGAAATGCATCCTGTATCTCAGGTCTGTCTTTATGATTAGGCATTACATTAATATCATTATCATTATCAAAAAGCACCACCCCATCTGAATCTATCCATGTAACCCTGAGATTATTAATTGGAAGCTTTACATCAACATATTGCGACGACTTTTCAAAAACTCCGGTTTCCATGAGTACTTCAGCATTAGTTCTCAGTCCGGCCTGGACCTGTTTCTTAAACAGTCCATAATATATAAAAGTTATTCCGATAGCTGTAGCAAGAACCGCTATAACTGCTATTCCAATAAGCCTTAAATTAATCTTCTGCTTCATATATCCACCCTGTTCTGTCTGTCAATTATATCAGGCTACTCAATAACATATCCTACATTACGCACGGTTCTTATACGCGAGCCTGCATCACCTAACTTCTGTCTTAAAGTCTTAATATGCATATCCACAGTTCTTGACTCACCTTCAAACTCTGTTCCCCATACCTTAAGTACAATAGAATCTCTTGAAAGCACTATATTCTTGTTAGCCATAAGATATCTTAACAATTCATATTCTTTAAATGTAAGTTCAACCTGCTTTCCTGAGACCGTAACAGCATGCCTTTCATGATTAAGTTCAATCTCTCCAACATCCAGCACGCCTGCCTCATCTGTTTCTGTTCTTCTAAGAAGTGCTTTAACTCTTGTAATAAGCTCCATTACAGAGAATGGCTTCTTAATATAATCGTCAGCACCATCCTCAAGGCCCTTTATCATATCAAGCTCTGTAGACTTTGCTGTTACCATAATAACAGGCAGTCTCTTAGTTGCAGAATTCAGTCTTAACTTCTTAATGATGTCATAACCACTTTCATCAGGAAGCATAACATCAAGCAACACAAGGTCCGGAAGAATCTCATCAAGCTTCTTAAAAAACTCTTTGGAACTTCCAAATGCACCTACCATATGTCCACTGTTCTTAAGCGCAATTGTCTCTATTTCCCTTATGCTTTCATCATCCTCAACTATGTATATAAGAGCCATATTCTCATCTCCTGTTCTAGTCAGCTTTCTTTAATTCCGGAAGCTGATACTGTTTATAATACTGTCTGCATTCTTTTGCAAACTGAGGATTATCCTCATTAGTAAGATGCTCCAGATATCCATGTGTTTCAAAACCATTATCTCTTACTTCAATCATACATACAGCAATATTAGAGCAATGGTCTGATACTCTCTCAAAATTCGTCATAATATCTTCGAGTATAAGTCCTGTCTCAATTGTACATCTGCCTTTTCTTAATCTGTTGATATGACGCTGCTTAATCTCTAAGTTCAGTCCATCAATAACCTGTTCTAACGGCTCAATATGCTTTGCTGCCTCAATATCCTGATTTTCAAAAACCTGTACTGTGTTACTAACTATATCATGTACCGCTTTTGCAAATGTTTCAAGTTCTTTTCTTGCATTCTGTGAAAAAGATGACTCCTTGCTGTTCATCTCTTTTGCAGATTTTGCAATATTAATCGCATGGTCAGATATTCTTTCAAAATCACTCATGCAGTGAAGAAGTATTGAAAATGTATGATTATCATGTCTTGATAAATCGCAGTTACCAACCTTTACAAGATATGAACCCAGCTTATCCTCATACTTATCGACATCTTCTTCCATTGCCACAACCTCATCATATGCAGCATCTGAATAATTATTAATAATGTCAAGTGCCTTATTTAACGCTTTCTGTGACAGATGTGCCATCTTCACAGCCGTATTCCTGCATAACTCCATCGCAACTGCCGGTGTATCTAAGAATCTTTCATCAAGTGCTGCAAGATCTGCTGCCACACCTGTCTGAATAACTTCCTCATGTTTTCCATCCGGAATAGAAAGAGTTGCCAGCTTCACAAGCAGATTAGAAAATGGGAAAAGTATAATTACACATCCAATATTAAAGAGACTGTGAATCACTGCTATTCCTGCTGCATTTGCCGGTGTTGATAAAAATTCAAAATGAACAAACATATTCAGGCTGTAAAATATAACCATAAATATAACTGTACCAATCATGTTGAAATAAAGGTGTATCATTGATGCTCTCTTGGCATTCTTCTTTGCACCTACAGAAGATATAATTGCTGTTACACATGTACCTATATTCTGTCCCATAATAATAGGAATTGCTGTTGCATAGTTAACCGCACCTGTTACACATAACGCCTGCAGTATACCAACCGATGCAGATGATGACTGTATAACTGCTGTAAGCACTGTACCTGCAAGAAGTCCGAATAACGGATTAGAAAACAGTGTAAGCATACCCGTAAACTTCTCATTGTCAGCCAGCGGTGCAACTGCGCCACTCATAGTTTCCATACCGAACATAAGAATTGCAAATCCAAGAAGAATATTACCTATATCCTTTTTCTTAGAATTATCCTTGCAGGTCATAGTCATAATTATACCAATAACAGCAAGCACCGGTGAGAAGGATGATGGCTTTAAAAGATTAATCCATCCTGCTCCGCTTATACCTGTAAGCGATAACATCCATGAAGTCACTGTCGTACCAATATTGGCACCCATAATAATACCTACAGCCTGTGAAAGCTGCATAATACCCGAATTAACAAAGCCTACAACCATTACCGTAGTTGCAGATGATGACTGTATAACTGCTGTTACAGCCATACCAAGCAGTACTGCCATAATTCTTTTAGAAGTCAGCTTTTCAAGTATCTGTTCTAATTTACCTCCTGACAGCTTTGCTAAGGAATCTCCCATGACATTCATTCCATATAAGAACAAAGCCAGTCCGCCTGCCATCGTAAGTACACCAAAAATATTCATTTTACATAAGCTCCTTTTTGAACGACTTTTTCACACATCATGTGTATTCTAAATGAGCATTGTAAAATGTATTATGTAAGTTATGTAAAATTTATGTAAAATTTGCAACTATGTCTTTTATACGGTCTATATTAACAGGTTTTGCAAGATGAGCATTCATCCCACAATCAAATGCAGCTTTTACATCATTAGAAAATGCATTTGCTGTCATAGCTACTATTGGAATATCCTTTGCGTCAGGGTGCTTCATTTGTCTTATTGCTCTTGTAGCCTCATATCCATCCATGTCAGGCATCTGTACATCCATAAATATAAGATCATACTGCCCCTTCTTTGAATGTCTGAACAAATCAACAGCTGCCATTCCGTTTTTTGCACAATCACAGGCTGCCCCCTCTTCCTTTAGAAGTTCTTTAAGCATATCTGAGTTAATACCATTATCTTCTGCTATTAGAAAATTCTTACCCACAAGTACATGATCCGGTTCATTCTCATGCTTTGGTATGTTATATCTGTTCCAGAGGTCTTTATTCGTATTAATATCCGCAATTCTGAATTCCATAGTTACCTCGTAAGTTGTTCCCACTCCCTGTGTGCTTAGTACCTTTATAGTTCCACCCATGAGATCAATAAGATTCTTGGTTATTGCCATTCCAAGTCCTGTTCCCTGGACTGCATCTGTAAGGCTTGTCTCTTCTCTTGTAAACGGTTTAAATATGTCTTTTAAATATTCTTCACTCATTCCTATTCCATTATCAGATATGATGAATTTGTATTTTACAATCTGTGGATTGGTAACTTTTATTTCTTTTATTTCAAATGTTATGTTACCGCCTTCTTCTGTATATTTAACAGCATTAGACAATATATTAATAAGTATCTGGCTGAGTCTTAATTTATCTGCGGTAATGCAGCAATATTCAACACCATCTGATTTCACAACAAATGTCTGGTTCTTCTTCTTTGCCTGCGGTCTGATTATATTGTCTGTCTCATTTATGATGTCAGCAAGATTCACATCACAAAGATTAAGAGTAGTTTTCCCTGACTCAATTTTACTCATATCAAGGACATCATTAATAAGACTCAGCAGATGCTGGCTTGAAACAACTATCTTTTCTGAATAGTTTCTGACTTTATCCGGATTATTATAATGTCTTAACATAAGCTGTGAAAATCCTACAATTGCATTCATAGGAGTTCTTATATCATGACTCATATTAGACAGGAACTGACTTTTTGCACGATTTGCTGCCTCTGCTGTATGAAGCGCATCTTCCATATGATTTCTTATCTGCTGCTCGTAAGTTCTGTCTGACAGAATTATTACAAGGACATCATCTCCGTCTTTATCCATATGATAACATCCCTGGTTAAAAAGTCTGTATTCACTTGAATCTGCTGGCTTTATCCAGTATTCATTGACAGCAGATTCTCCTTTTCCCAGCTTCACAATATCATTCCATTCAGGAACTTCCCCCCTCTTTTCCAATTCTCCAAAATCTTTAAGGATACCATCATATTCACTGCTCCTTATTCCCAGAACTCTCTCGATATTTCTGCTTACATACAGTTTTCTCCAGTCTCCCCACGAAAGCATAATATACACATCATCCAGATTTTTAGCCATAATCGAAAATAATATATCCCGTCTTGCAATCTCATGATCCTTCTCACTTACATATCTTTTGTAATATGTATATAGTACTACACATGCAACCATAAGAAGCAGTATACCTATCTGTACTGCCATTATAACAGTTCTATGCTGAACCGCAAGAGAGCTTGAATTGGCGACGCTTATAGGAACCATTGATATAAGCCCCCAGTTATCAAATCCAATTGGAACATAAACAAGACAATACTGGTTTTCATCAAGCCTGAATACCATTTCTTCTGCATCTGAATTCTTTACACTTTTCATAAAACCATCCAGTGACTTACCGGAAATATCCGCATTTTTCAGATGATAAAATATATTACCACCTATATCCATGCCGCCTTCAGACTTTAATACGATATCACCATTAGCATATATTACATAACTGCTTGTGTCCTTTGAAAACGCTTTTACACCCAGTTCTTTATTAATAGCTTCTGTATTGTATGAAACCGCTATGGAACTGTATTTAAAACCACTAATATATGCCGGCTGGACAGGAATCGCAAAAAACATTACCTCATCACTTCCCGGAAGTGAACCATCCACTACAGCATTTTTCCTGTCTATCACAAGACTTTTCCATGTATTTCCGAGTTCAAGATACCCCTTTTTACCTGACGATGACAAGTAATTACAGGCATCATCTATAAAATAAAATTCTGTGTAATGCCATTCATTCTTCCATTCTGTAAGAAACTTGCTGATGCTGTCTATATTTTCACCAGCCTCATCTATATAATCACCTGTCATTCCAAGCAGGTTCCACTGCTGCCCGGTTATCTGCATGAATTTTTCACTGACCTGTGTATACACTTCATTAAGATTCTTCGAACTTGTCTCATACAGTTCTCTTCTGACTGTAATGGAATAATTAAGCATTATTACGCCTACACACGCAAATACAATTATTGCCACGCCTACTGCTGCAAAGAAATATTTTCTATACTCATTCTTCTTCAATTGACCTGTTTCCTTTCTCAAGATAATCAGCTCTTCTGTATATACGCTTCTGGTGCAGCCAGTCTGCCTCCATCAGCAAAATACTGTATCCATTGTTGTGCTACATTTGTTGTATGAGCTATATATCCATCATATTTTTCGCCTTCCCTGATGTCTGCCTCAGCCTTATACATATGAACTCCGCCATGCTTTGACATATCATAATTATATGCACGTTCCAACAAAGTATGACCAGAAACGTCAACATAACAGAAAGAATATATTTTTTCGTCTTCTACTGACTTTCCATCTGTAAGAATATCCTCAAGATGCATATCGCCCTTATCATCTCTTGATATCTTCATTGTAAATCCGCTTGATGCCGGCAGCGTATCCCATGATATCGGGTCGTCATCCCGTCCACAGCCTTCCACAAGGCACCGCACAACATCTTTAATCTCAGCTCCTGTTGCATCCTTCGTATAAAACTTCACGCCTCCGCCCATTAGAAGTGCCTGTAATTGTGCTGCTGTATAACTTCCCTTATAGATGTCTCCGGCATTCATGGCAGCAGGTGCAATCAGCATATCCACATTACATATTTCCCGGAGTGTATTAACCCTCACCGAAAATGCCTCACTTCCTGTATCTGATATTCTCCACTGATATTCCCTGTCAAACGTGGTGATAACCGGGGATTTTTCTTTTACCGCATTGTAGTTATTGTTAAACACTTCCACCGCCCGCGTGGCATCCACATCTCCTGCCAGCATTTTCTGTACTGCTGCGCAGCTTGCCCGGCACACACTGTCATTCCTTATATATGTATACATATGATTACTTTCAATATAAGGAATCAGGTTAGAAAATATGTCCTGCACATCTACATTTACATTTTTATTATACACAACAACCGACTGTATTCTGTCTGCCATTGCATTCATTACATCACTGCCAAACATATATCTTACTATATCCAGTGCCAGCTCTTCTTTTTTCCCTGCTCCTTTAAGTTTTCCATTCATAGCTATTGAATATCCGGGTGTACTGAAATACCAGTTATCATTATCTGTCTCCCCAAAATATGGCAAAAGAATGAGATTATTCATTCCCTCATCCTGATACTCTGCAATATTAGTGCTCTGTCGTATCATTGCAATCTTCCCGGACACAAAATCCTGGAATATACTTGAATATCCTCTTTTTGTGTCATCTGCCTGTGCATCAGTATCTTTCAAAACCTGTCCAAGTCTCGAGAACAACTTCGCACCCAGCTCATCCGGTATGTAATCTATATTTCCATCCATTGCTTCATAACGCCAGGTACGCCCTTCTGTACTTTGTAACAAAGGAATCGACCACGCCTGTAACATATATGAATCTGTATAATCATATTTATAATCTGTTGCAAACCCTCTTATCCCATATTCACTGAATTTATCACATGCTTCAACAAATGTTACATAATCATGAGGCAGTTCTATTCCATATTCCTCAAAAAGTGCTGTATTGGCAAGTATACCCTCCACGCTTGCTGCACCAGGAAGCCAGTTCACTGAACCATCTTCATTGGTAAATCCATCAAGATATACCCTATAAAACATATTTGTAATATCTGTCCATGAAAAATCATACAGATAATCCTTAGGATTAATATCATAATCATCATCAGACAAAGACGTCTGTGTCCACGATGATGCATCTATTATTATATCCGCAAGGTCATCATTAAGCGCTGCATCATTAAGATACTGTGCTCCTCCCCTGCTTATGACAAAATCAAATTCAACATCCGGAAAATGTTCTTTCAACATTTTTCCTACACTTGCAAGCCAGTAATCCTGGTCAAGCTGTACAACTATTCTCTGTTTTTCTTCTCCACTGTTTCTTAATGGTATACTACATGACAACAGCATACTTACAATCAATACCGTTAACAGTAAAACACATATTATCCGTTTCATTCTATCCTCCAAAAAGACTTTTCCCTTATGTTTTATATAGATAATACAACGTATGCATGTCGAATTATGTCGAATAGGAGGAGAAATCAATAAAAAACCTGCATGGAATGCGCTATTTGCAGCCATACAGGTCTTTTTATATTTACAGTATATACATGTATTTCATATTCTTTTAACACATATCAGGCTTGTTCCATAGGTTAAGCTTCGTTCCGAGTCCCATTTTCACAGCATTTTCATAACATACCTTACCCCAGGCAACATCTTCTACAGGCATTCCTCCAACAGAATATACAATTATCTGATCATCACTGTCTCTTCCTGATGCATTGCCAAGCAATATATCTCCCATATCAGTAATATCACTTTTACTTATAATTCCATCATGGCACATATCTGTAAACTTTGCACCTATTATGTTAATTGAACCAAATGTCGGATATGGATATTCCTCTGCCCATGCCTCGTAAAGCTTTATATTATCAACTACCATCTTACATTTTTCTTTGAGAAAATCTGTCTCCATATCAAATGCACTTGGAGCAACAATAAGCGCTCCCGGCTTTATCCATTCACCTTTGACATATGCATATTTTGACGGATTTGTTCCTGCTGTGGCTGCAAATGATATAACATCACTGTCTCTTACCAGAGTTTCTATATCATCTACCACTGTTACAGTTGTAAGCTGTGGATATGTAGCTTTGACATATTCAAGGAAACTGTCTAATGATTTCTTTCCTCTACCTTTTACCTTAAGTGTATCAAGCTCTGGGCATGTTGCCATAAATGCATCAAGGCTTGTTTTTCCCATTACACCAGGACCATATATTGCTCCAGTCTTAGCACCCTTTGGTGCAAGATGTCTTAACCCTACACCAGGAATTGCACCAGTCCTGTAAGCGCTCAGAAGATTACCGCTCATCAGACACACCGGTGCACCGGTTGTCTTGTCATTAAGCATAACCATAAGTATTGACCTTGGCAGACCTATTTCCTTATTAGCTGTATTAGAACCATACCATTTCATACCAGCCATATCAAACGGACCTCCTATATATGCCGGCATTGCCATAAATCTTCTATCTTCTCCTACATTCTTTGGCATATTCGGAAAAGGAGATTCATTAGGGAATGTTACCATACATCCATGAGAATTATGGTTTTCACCTCCCATTACGAAATCACCCTTTGTAAGACATTTAAGAACATCTTCCATTGTATCTATGCATTTAGGCATGTTCTTTACGCCAGCCTTAATCATTTCCTGTTCATTAAGATATAAAAAATCAACTTCCGGATACATAATAATTCCTCCTCTATAATCCGCAGCCTATGACTGCTTCCATCATTATCTCTACAAACTGTGTCGGTCTGTTAAGTGCAGGTGTTCCAACCACTGTGCATAATGGTCTGATATCATGAAATATCTCTGAATATGCTCTTGATATATCTGCACACATTTTCATATCTACAGCAAACACATCTACTTTAATAACATCTCCAACACCTGCACCAGCCTGCTCAATAAGCTTTACCTGCTTCTCAAGTACATATCTGGTCTGCTCATAGGCATTTTCCCCATACACTGTACCATCCGGCTGTACCGACGTTGTTCCACCAACATATATATGGTCACCAACCTTTACCATTCTGCTGTATCCTACTTTTTCTTCTAATGGAGCTCCTGATGAATAATTTACTCTCTTCTCTGCCATTTAGTTTACCTCTCCTTCTGCACCTGCAAGTGCCTTTTCTTCATTTTCCTTCTTTACAAGTTCATTGAACCTGACAGAAGCATCATTTATCACTTCAACCGGTACCGGCTGGAATGGGCTTGCTTTCATAACTCCACATACCCAGATTATTGAATAAACTACAAGTCCAGCAAATAAAACTCCACACAACTCAAATATCTTAATTCTGGTTTCTCCTGTTGATATATTCCATATCATGTATACATTTCCAAGAATACCTATTATCTGAGGTATTCCGCCTAATGTAAGCCACTTCTTCCTTGGATATTCAGGATTTCTCTTTCTGAGTATAAGCACTGTTACATGTACAAGGCAGTATGTTAATAACCAGAAGCATGAACCTGACAATAACAGAAAACTTACACCCTCTGTTGCTCCAAGTCCTGAAGCAATTATTCCTGCAACGAATACAAATAACACTACAAGTCCGACCCATGCTGCGCCTCTCTTGTTTGTCTTAGCAAATACTGATGGCATCATGCCTTCCTCGCCCATACCCTGTACAATTCTTGAAACAGAAGCATATACTGTATTAATTGTCGAAGCGGCTGCAAGTATGGTTATAATTCCCATCCATATACGTCCTGCATTGCCTAAAAGGTTAGTAGCGTATGTCATATGAGGAGTACCTGCAGGGTCATTGGCAAGAATATCAAGACTTACATAGTTAGTCATTCCTATACCAAGAATGCTCTGTACAAAAAATAGTAAAACCAGACCTATTGTCATAGAAAGAAGTACATCTCTTCTTGGATTCTTCAAATCCTTTGCTACCGGAATAATAAACTCAACACCTATAAACAGCCAGAATGCAAGTGCGGCATATGAGCAAAGCCCCTTAAATCCGCCTATCTGTTCAAATGTTGGTGCATTTGCTGCATAATCAACAACATTTGAGCTTATTCCTAATTTACATACACCTATTAATCCAATAAGAACCATTGAACCGATAAGCAGGAATACTACTATGTTCTGTACCTTTGAAAATATATCTACACCAAAAAGATTAATCACGAGAAACAATGCCATTATTATAATTGATATTATCCTGTTATCTACATGTGGCAGAAACAGACCTTTTAAAACAAGTCCGCAAAGTGTAATCTCTGCTGTCATGCTTAATATTTCTGTAATTACATAGGCTGACAGATTACCAATTAATGATGGAAGTGGTCCCATACCAGCCAGAAGATACTGTCCTGTACCGCCCTGAACTCTTGGCATGAGTCCATTCAGTTCTGCAAATGATATGCCAATAAACCAGTTCAGCACCATTACTGCAAATAGCGGAATGATAAACCATCGGCCTATCGAACCCATTCCTGTTCCTAAAGAAACAAGACAGCTTGTGGCAACAATAAGTCCTACGCATATTGCCACGCCACTTCCTAATCCTAACTTTTTCTTCATAAAACCAGCTCCCTTCCTTTTTTGCATGATTAATTATTAACAAAATAAACAATAAAGGCGCCGCACACCAGATGTACGACGCCTTTGTCTTTGATTTATTAAGTTTATGATATGGATACTACAGTGTTTTCATGAAATTGTATTGTAAAAAAAAGAACTGTAATGTATTATTTCTTAATAAATAACCAGAATATTACTATAATCCAAGACATACAGGAGGGCTTATGTGTACAGCAGCTACTTATAAAACTAAAGATTTCTATATGGGAAGAACACTAGATTATGAATTTTCTTATGGTGATGAGGTAACTGTCACACCTAGAAATTATCCTATTAATTTCAGATTTATGGGCGTCAGGAATAACCACTATGCGATGATTGGAATGGCTCATGTGGCTGACGATTATCCTTTATATTATGAAGCATTTAACGAAAAAGGACTTGGCATGGCCGGTCTTAACTTCGTTGGCAATGCGGCTTACAACGAACCGGACCTAAGAGACTTTAACGGAGAGAGTAATATTGAAAATGTTGCCGTTTTCGAATTCATTCCGTGGATATTATCGCAGTGTGCGACAGTTGATGAAGCTAAAGAAAGACTTAAATTTATTAATCTTACCAACACTCAGTTTAATGAAATGTTTCCATGTGCTAATCTTCACTGGATTATTGCTGACAAGGAAAGCTGCATAACTGTTGAATCCATGTCAGACGGACTTCATATATACGATAACCCTGTAGGTGTGCTTACTAATAATCCGCCATTTAACATACAGATGTTTAATCTTAACAATTACATGGGATTGTCTGCAAAACAGCCTGAGAGCAATTTCTCGGACAGACTCGAATTCAACAGATACAGCCGTGGTATGGGTGCACTCGGACTTCCTGGGGATCTGTCATCTCTGTCAAGATTCGTAAAAGTAGCTTTTACTAAGATGAATTCTGTTTCAGGTGACGATGAGAAATCAAGCGTAAGCCAGTTCTTTCATATATTAGGCAGCGTAGACCAACAGCGTGGCTGCTGCCAGCTGGACGATGACAAATACGAGATAACAATATATACCTGCTGCTGCAATACAACTAAAGGCATATATTATTACACATCATATGACAACCATCAGATATGTGCTGTTGATATGCATAAGGAGAACCTTGACGGTGATAAGCTGGTTCGATATCCACTTATTACTGATGGCGTGATAAGGGCTGTTAATTAATATATACCTGACAAAACGAGCTGGACGTTTAATTACCATCCAGCTCGTTTTTAACACATTTTTCTATGTCGTACGCAATCTCAGTGCATATATTTTTTTCCATTCCTGCTGCTGTTCCAACAGCAGCCAGTTCCTTAATTCCTGGATTTCTTCCATTGCCGTCTACTGTAGTAGTATGTTCCCCATAATATGTCGTACTATAAGTCAGGTCATATGCCGGGCTTAGTCTCCAGCCATCATTATTTTCATCATATATAAATGTAAAATTCTTTGAATGGTCATCTCTGTTATGTGCAAACACATTAAAACACATTCGTCGGTACATATTTTCTATATCATGCTTATTGTCCCTTGTTAATATTTTTGTTAATTTCATAAGTTGGTGATAATCCATATTGGGCTGCCTGAAATCCAGTTCAAGAAGCGCTGCTGCTGTAAGCATATGGATTCTGTGTTCTCCAAACGAATCATTCTTACGATCAAATCTTTTAGTTCCAAAATATCCATCACATATATCAGATGGAAAAAGTCTGGTCTCTTCCATATCAATTCCACACTGCTTTGCACACTGTGAATATTGGTATTCCATCAGCCCCGCATTCTTTCCATCAACATGAGCAGGAAACTTGATAATCCAATCCTCACCATCTATCTTAGTCATAATTTTAGGTCTTGCTCCACCACTTGTTCCACCAAGCCTGTATAATTCATCAAGTTTGTCAGAATATTCTGTATTAAGAATTCTCTGACACTGTTCAGATAATTCATCAAGACTGCTGAGTTTTTCCTGCTTCGGCATATCCCATTCCGGTCTGTATGTTAATGCTCCCATTCCTGATTCTCCAACAATTGCAAGCCTGTCAAGCATACTCACATTGTCTATATTATGTCCCTTTTCTTTCAACATCCTGTCAAGCAGCAGTTGTCCCCATGCATCAGGCAGACTGTCTGCAAATACTCCCCATAAGCCATTAAAATAATCTTTAACCGGGACATATACTTTCTTTTCAAGAGGCAATGAAAACGGACTTATTGAAAATCCATTCTCAAGCCATTCATCTGCATATTCAAATGCAGCCTTTCTTTCGTTCGTCATAGCAAGAGTTCCAACAAGCCTGTCATGATAAAAAACATTTATAATTCTATCTTGTCTCATTAATTACCTCCTCAATACTGTTATAAGGAATCTCTGTAAAAATGTTTCTTAAATCATCAGCAATATTAAGTGCTACAGCTATCTTAGTCAACGATAACAGTGAAATCTGTCCTGTTGTTTCAAATCTTTTTATGGAGCCAAGACTGACATTGCTAATCTTAGAAAGCTTCTCCTGCGAAATGGAGCGTCTTTTTCTTATTAGTCTTACCCTGTCAGCTATTTTTTTATCCAGTTCTTCACATGTCTCCCAGACATATTCATTCATATATTAATCTCTCCCTACGTGTAAACATATATATAATATATTAGCCAGTTTACTCATAAATATGCATTCATAGCTAATATTTTATCTATAATTATTATAACACATAACTTAATATATTCAATCCTCTCCTTGCCAACTTCCCAGAATATGTTATTATATGATAGATTATTACAAGTGTTTAAAGCACAGAAAGAGGAATATATGTTAGTTTATGACGCTAATGCCAATTCTGGCAGCACTGCCGGTTTTGAGTGTACCTATACAACTTTTAAATCAGACAATTCTACAACTTCCCCAGAGAACCCAATCCTTGTTCTGGATAATTCTGAAAAGCAGTGGGATGAGACATCTTATGGTTTATTCACTAACCCTTATAAAAAGACTGCATTTGATTTCCAGATTAACGGTGAATCTTTTACAAGCAATATCTTAAAGATTGATTCAAGATTTACAAGCCTTATCAAATGGCTTGGTGAGAACAGGGTTAAAGTAAAACTCACAGGTGCTAACACATCCGAAGGATACAATGTATACAAGATTCAGGAAGTTGCATTTGGCAATGGTAACAAGTTATCTGCTGAAGACGGCTTCCTTCAGTTTATGATTGAAAGATTATTAGAGAGCAATGCCCTTGCAGAAGACAATAGTGAAGAACCTGATGAATCTGCTGATGATATGAAGCTTACAAGCCTTACAAGCATATCAGATTTTCTTAACTGTGCAGGAAGTACACTTCCTGAGAATATCCGTTTATGGGCAAGACGCAATCTTGTTGTTGCCCGTTCAAGTGAGGTGACTCCTGAAGAGAAGAGACATGCACAGAGAGCACTTTCTATCATGCTTAATATTAAATGGAAGAGCAATTACTTCGAATCTATTGACCCTGTAGAAGCAAGAAGAATTCTTGACGAAGAGCTTTTTGGTATGGAAAGTGTTAAACAAAGAATCATTGAGACAGTTATTCAGATTAACAGAACACACACTCTTCCTGCATATGGTATCCTTCTTGTAGGTCCTGCCGGAACAGGTAAATCACAGATTGCCTACCTTGTTGCCAAGATTCTTAAAATGCCTTGGACAACGCTTGATATGAGTTCAATCAATGACGCAGAACAGCTTACAGGAAGTTCAAGAATATACTCCAATGCAAAACCTGGTATTATCATGGAAGCATTTAACATGGCTGGTGAATCTAACCTTGTGTTCATTATCAACGAGCTTGATAAGGCTACTTCAAGCAATGGCAATGCCAACCCTGCGGATGTACTCCTTACACTCCTTGATAATCTTGGATTCACTGATAATTATATGGAGTGTCTTATCCCAACTTCAGGCGTATATCCTATCGCCACAGCTAATGATAAGGATAAGATAAGTGCACCACTCCTTTCAAGATTTGCAGTAATTGATATTCCTGATTACACAAGAGAAGAGAAAAAGACAATATTCCTTAAATATTCACTTCCTAAGGTTCTTAAAAGAATCGGACTTCACGAAGATGAGTGCCTGGTGCTTGATGACGGACTTGACGCTGTTCTTGATTACTGCAAGGATACTACAGGTATCAGAGACCTTGAACAGGCCGCAGAACACTTAGCAGCACATGCACTTTATATGATTGAGGTTGAGCATGCTACAAGCGTTTCATACACAGCAGACATGGTAAATGAACTCTTTTAATTAAATTATCCAAGTCTGATAACAAATACAGTATATAATAAGGAGCTGATATCACTACGATAACAGCTCCTTAAATAATCTTTATATATTTAATTATCAGTCATTTCTTAACTTAAACTGTGCAACCATTTCACTAAGAGTTGTAGCCTGTGCTGTAAGCTCTTCACTTGTAGCCGATGTCTCCTGTGATGTTGCTGAATTAGCCTGTACAACTTCTGCAATTCTTGCAATTGCAACATCCGCCTGCTCCATACCTGCAGCCTGACTTGTAGATACATCTCTCATCTTCTTGGCACTCTCTGCGATAGACTGAACGCCATCAACAACTTCCTTAAGTGAATCAGATGCCTTAGTAGCAATCTTATTTCCTTCACCAACCTCGTAGATAGAAGCTTCTATAAGATTTCTTGAATCTACCGCTGACTTAGCACTCTGCTCTGCAAGTGTACGAATCTGGTCAGCAACTACTGCAAATCCTCTGCCTGCATCACCTGCTCTTGCAGCCTCAATGGAAGCATTAAGTGAAAGAAGGTTAGTCTGGCTTGCAATACTTTCAATCTCTGAAATGATATTGCCAATCTTCTCAGAAGCCTCACTGATACGAGCCATTGCCCCCATAAGAGCTTCCATGCTTTCTCTGCTGTTTTCTGCTGTATCAGCATATCTCTCTGCTTCTTTATATGAATTTTCCAGCTGTTCTGCTGTCTTCTGTATACCTTCATTAAGATCATTAATGGTTGCCTGCATCTCTTCGACTGTTGCAGCCTGATCTGTTGCACCTTCTGCAAGCGACTGTGCAGCATCTGAAAGATTAGCAGAACCTTCTGCCACCTGTTTAGAAGCATCTTCAACACCCTTTAATGTTGAATTCATCTGACGGTTCATGTTACGAATTCCAAGTAACAATGCATTGAATGCACCTGTATACTGATCTTCATGTTCGGTTGCGATAGCGAAATTACCATCTGCCATCTCTCCCATAAGTTTTCCGGCATCACTGATAATATTATGTAATCTTTCTGCCATAGCATGTGCACTATCTATGAGATCGGATATCTCATCTTTAGTCTCAACTTCAGGGAATGGTGAATCCAGATCTCCCTGTGCAAATGTCTCGAATCTGGCCATCATTCCATCTAACGGCTCTTCTATACTCTTTGCAATCGCATGTGCTGCTTTAGAAGCAACAACAACTACCGCAGCTATAATTCCAATTGCAGCAACAATCGCTATTATAAGAAATATTTCAAGCTTTAATTTTTCTGCATCACCTTTAGCAACATTAGTGTCCATAAGTTCATTAAGTGCATTATCAAGTGCCTCATACTTAGGTGCCGTCTCATTCAGCATCATCGACTGAGCCTTCAGTGACTGATTAGAATCTGTCGTAGCTCCCAGCTTTATAACTTTCTCATCAATTTCCTTATATTCAGCCCACGCCTTATCAATCTTATCCATACATTCCTTGCCAGCCTTACTAGACATTATAGGTCTTATCTGTTCAAGCTTGGCTTCAAATGCTTCGACATGCTCATCATGCTGCTTTTTCATTGAGCTGATAAGGCTTACTGAATCATATCCTACAACTCCCCTTGAAGCTCCTCTTATCTCTGCTGCCTCAGACATAGCTGTAGCAATATCTCCCTGAGGGAATGCGTAACGCTTCAGCACCCTGCGGTAATCCATAGACATATAAATCATCATTGCACTTATAACAACTGCAACTACGGAGAACGCTATGATTATCAGTCTAAATACATAATTCAAACGCCCCTTTATATTCATATTATTCATTTTCTTTAACATCTTATAACTACCTACCTTTCCATATGCATCATTTGTACAATGTATTTAATTGTTCCCTATTTCATTCAATTAACATATTATTCCTAATTTTAATTTTTTTCAAGGTATTTTCACAAAATACTCATATGTAATTGTCTGAGTCCGTCTATTTCATCACACAATTCCCTGCTTGAGCAAGTTGAACAATCCATTGTAAGACCGTTAAATATGTTGTTTAAGGAGTCAGTTATCTGTTCACATCTGTGTGCTTCACTTTTTAAAAATATGTAATCAATATCCTGCTCCGTGACAAAATATATGCTTACAGCCTCAACCTCTGGGCGCTTCCTGTAGGCATTGATAAGTCCATGTCCTACCGCTGCAAAGTTAATCCCATGTGAAACCGCTTCTTTACTCACTCTCACTGGTTCTCTTTCCCTGACAGCTGATATTCTCATCATATATCCTTTAAGAAATGCATGGTATCTTACATAATCAGTCGCCCTCATTGAAGCATACAGTGCATTATCATCATGATTTTTAATATATTCACTGTTCAGCCTGATTACAGTAATTCTTGCATATGAAATATCATTCTTGATATCACACAGGTCATCCCCCACCAGATACACTGCATCCTCCGACACAAGCCCCTTATCCTGTGTAAATGCAATAGCACTCACTGCCTGACTGCTTCCACCGCCAAGTTCATAAGCCGTCTCGCTTTTAAGAATAAGATTCTCCTTCTCAGTCATCTCCCATTCTTTCTGTAATGGAAGTCTCTTTACTCCATGGCTTTCAAGCATTGATGTCAGTTTTCTTATCTCACAATCATATAAATCCATTGGATGTTTCTGCCCTTCCTGTTATTCTTTCTGTGTATTCTGTTCTTTTTTTTTCTCTCGCCTGTTCTTTGACCAGTTGTAATATGCAGTAAGCGGCTTGATTAAAGCTGCTGCAAATTTCATATCCAGATTAAAGAAATATATAACAAGAGTCAGAAGAAACAATGCAACAAGCACGATTGCTATAATAGCCAGCACCTTTAATACTATCATACATTACTTCCCTTCTGTCTTGCATATTCCGCAGCACCTAATGCTCCCATAAGCTGTGGGTCTGTCGGAAGGTCAACTACATTAATCTTAAGCACTTTTTCTATTGCTTTCTTCAATCCTTCATTCTTGGCACATCCGCCTGTAAGTGTAACGCTGTCAGCCGCACCGGCTTTCTTAGCCATAACAAAACACCTCTTGGCAACCGATAACTGTATTCCTGCTGCAATCTCTTCCATAGGCTTACCCTCGCCCACTAATGAGATAACTTCACTCTCTGCAAATACCGCGCACTGTGCTGTTATTGGAATCACGTTCTTCGCTGTAAGAGACAGATTAGAGAATTCATCTAAAGACATCTCAAATGCTCTTGCCATAGATTCAAAGAATCTTCCCGTTCCTGCTGCACATTTGTCATTCATCGCAAAATTAAGCACGGTTCCATCAGTGTCAATCGCAATTCCCTTAACATCCTGACCGCCGATATCAATAATCGCCTTAACCGAAGGGTCAGTTACATGTACGCCCATGGCATGACAGCTTATCTCTGATATATTCTCATCTGCAAATGGTACTTTGTTTCTTCCGTAACCCGTACCAATCAGATATGTAAGTTCCTCTGCGCTGTTTAAACCGTCAACCTGGCTTACAGCCTCGTCAAGTGCGTCCTTCGCACTAAGCACTGGATTAATCCTGCTTCTCTTAGTAACTGCAGCTAAGATTTTTCCATTCTCATCTATAATAACGCATTTTGTATATGTACTTCCTGCGTCACAACCACCGAAATATTTCATTCTGCTATCCTTTCCTGCCACGTATGCAGCATCCACACTTCTTACCAGCTCTTAGAATCGTCAAAATCCTCAAGTGACGGGTCAAGCGGTTCTTCCCTGAAAACAGTTCTCATGTATCTGTTAATCTCCGTTCTCATGTCTCTTCTTGTTCCATCCTCAGGACACATAAGATTGTGCGTTACCCATATTAAATGTATTCCATGTTTTCTCGCTTCTTCCTCAAATAGACCATGATATCCTGACATTGATTTGCAACCCATATGAACATACATGATTACTATATCAATATTAAACATTTCACAGAAACGCCAGAGTGCCTCTACGCCTGTCTCATAACCGCCATTAGAGCGGTTTCTCATAATCATATTCTCGTACAGATATGCAAGGTCTAACATTGCCTGATGCTTATCCTCTGTATTAACCATCTCTGTAGACACCATGCTTAACATATCCGCAATAGTAACAACGCCCCAGCAGTTAAGAAGCCAGATTGGGAGTGCCGTATAATACGCAGCCTGAACGCCCCATGTCATGGCTCTGTGGCGGTACTCCTTTGCCGCCATCTCTTTATTCTTATATGCATCAAGCGCCATCTTTGTAAGCTTTTTATCCATATCAAGGAATGCCTGATTTCTTCCACCAGCAGCCTGATATACACCATATCTGTAGAGTGCAAGTGTTACGCCCATAACCTGCGGATAATCTGTCTTGGAAATCTCCATCCACTCTAAGAATTCCTCTGTCTCTGCATTAAACCGCTTCATACTCTTAAAGAATGCATCCCAGTCGAACTTCTCGCCAGTCTGTTCCTCTATGAAATGGATTGCATTGACAACCTCTTCTGCCGCATACTCCTGTACGCTTTCCTGCCTGTGTCTTATTGGCACAGCAAGCTGAAATGTAGGAATCTTAAATGACCTTGCTTCAATCCCGTTACCCATAAGGCTTCCGTCACATGTCGTATTACACTGCACCGCACAGCAGCCTATAAGCGGGAAATCATCTGCCAGTGCTACACCAAGCTCAGCCGCCGGCATAGGACAGACATCTGACGGCACACCATACTGGTGTGTAACGTCAACATAATAGCTTACTCCATCCTGTGACATCATCGAGCTTGTATACACTGCAGGAACTTCCACTGACAACCATGTAAGGTTAGGGAAACCTCCCATCAGTGTACTCATCATATTTTCATCAAAAAGGACAATCTTGCTGTTTAGCTTCTTATCATTGCCGATAGCCGGGTCTGCCTTAAATATCTGTCCAAGCATCCCGCATATATCAGTAACGATAAGTCCCAGTGCCTGATGCGCCATTCTAAGCTGAGTTCCTCTCATGCCCTCTGTATGCCTGTCCATGAAATCAGGCAGTGCAAGATAATTAATCATCCAGCGGTATCTGAAGAAGCCCTTCATGTTATTAGGTTTTATTATAAATGTAATTAAAGTCTTCCAGTATCCAAGCCACCTTACATAGTCGTACCATGTATCTTTCAATCCGCGCCATTCTCTTCTTCTCTTTGGCTTTTTGCCTGTATAGAATCTGCCGAGTGGCTCGCTTCCTATATTCTTAGACATATTTATAATTTCCTTCCTGCATTGATACGCTTAATCTCAAGGCTCTCGACAAATGCCTGTATTCTTGTTCTTAACTGTCCTGAAGTTCCAACAGCATAAGGTCTGTCGATTGAAAGCACTGGATAGCCGTATTTTTCTTTCATGACATGGAATGCCGAAGCCCTCTCATAGCCCCAGTAATCACAGAATTTAATCTGCTGATATATAAGGCCATCCGCCTTATACTCTTTAGCTATTGCGTCAACATACTCCTGTCTCTCGATAATCTTTTCTGTATTCATGAACCTTGGACACTGTCCCCACTTCATATACTGTCTGCATATCTGTGTAAGAACATCCTCTGTATCGTTAAGAATAATCTCATCTCTTCCCGGAAGTGAACCAAAACAGAATCTGTCAGCCACAACCAGTGCACCTGCCTCCTCAGCAAGCTTTATAAGCTCAGGGTTATCAATCTCTGAACCAACCATTACGACCCTTGCCCTGTAATTACATTTTTTATCAGGTTCACGTGTCTTAAGCTCCTCAAGTGTTTCTTCGAGCTTTTCTATAAGTGCCTCTTTCGGGCAGCAGTAGGTTGCAAGACACAGAACCGCGAATTCATACCCAGTAATTCTTGGATTATCTTCTTTTCTGTAATCACCGATGCTTCTTATAAGCCGGCTTATCTTATTCTGCAATTCTACTGACTTTCTAAGTGCATCATCTGATATGTCTATTCCATATGTATTATTAAGCGGTTCAAGCACATGAAGTCTCATCTGCTTAACAAAATGTCTTAACGCCGTCTCATCATTCTTCATCGGAACATCTGAATATTCCACAAAGAATTTTTCCTTCTCTATAAGGTGCTGTCTCTCAATATTCTCTACGCACCTGTTCATCTGCGCACATGCATCCGGCGCAATTATACAGTCAAGAAAGTTAAATCCGCCCTCAATTGCTCTCTCTAATATCGCACGACAGCCCTCGCATAGCATACTGCTCATGTAATATGTACCCATCTCAATAGAACCTGTACGTGGTGCACGCAGTCTTACCGAAAAGCTGCCCGGAAGATTAATAAGCGGCTCCGGTATCTGGAAACAGACTGCACCGATTGCAATATCACCTTTAGCCTGTGCCTGCCTTACAAGGTCGTTATTCACGTCCTCCAAAAGCTTCTCAAAATAATACAGATTAGCTAAATCCTTCACATTTGCCTCCTCTTACAATATTCCCATATTAACAAGGGCTTTCTTTGCTCCCTCAACAATAATTGAATCATTCGGGAGATTGAATACATTTTCACCAAGAACATCTGCCTGCGCAAGCTTTGAATCGCTCTGTATTACTGAAAGCAGCTCAAGGCCGCCGATATCCATAAGCTTCGCAACCTCCATATCCGGTATTCTGTTAGCGATAACTCCGATTCTGTCATACATCACAAGCTCATCTGCAACTTTCTTGATTGTCTGCACAACCTGGCATCCCTTCTTGCTTGCGTCAGTAACAAGCAGCAGATGTGTAACCTTCTCCATAACTCTTCTGTTAATCTGCTCTATTCCTGCTTCTCCATCAATTACAACATAATCAAACTTATCTGAAAGCATTGTGATAACTTCTTTAAGATATGAATTAATCTTGCAGTAACAGCCTGCTGTCTCTGGTCTTCCTATTGCAATAAATGCATATCCATCCTGTTCAACAACTGCATCCATTATCTCATACTTGGCTTCTCCAAGTAACTCCACAGCAGTCTTGGTATCTCCGCCTTCAACATTCTTGATTACTTCTTTTCTTATATCATCTATAGTCTTATCCACTTCAACATTAAGCACTGTAGAAAGTCCTACAGCCGGGTCAGCGTCAATCGCGAGTATCTTCTTATCTGGGTGTGCCTCAACAAGAAGCTTTACAATAACTCCCGCTAAAGAAGTCTTACCAACTCCACCTTTTCCTGCTACTGCTATAATCTGTGTTTTCTTATCCATTATTGTTCTCCTTAAAATATTTCGAATTTAATTCTTAATTATCAGTATCCAAAAAATGCACCAACGCCATTCACAAGTCCATTGGCAAGCATTTCTAATGTTTCATCACTATGGTCTGAGCTTGCATTCCCAAGTTCCATATCAACTGACGGAACTGTACTGTATGATGTCTGTGTCAGATCTATCGTCATGCTTCCAGAACCATGAATCTTTGCACCTTGTCCACGAAGTCCGTCAACAAGTGATGCCCCAAGTGAATCATGCTGCTGCCAGTGGTCTGCCACAGGACTCATATTCTTAATTGCATCGGGAACTGCTATATAAAAGCATCCCTTATCGTATGAAAGTCCATCACCATCCCAGTGCAATGATATATGACAGTCTGCAACATTGTTACATATTACAGTTCTTGCCACATTATCAAGCTGTACATCTGATGAATCCCTTATCATCAGCACATCATATCCTTCTAACAGAAGTTTATCTCTTAAAATCTCTGCCATCTTAAGTGTTACTTCGCTCTCTGGTGTCCCGTCATAAAATGTCATTCCGCCTGACACCGCCGTTGCTGTCGCAGCGCCAGCCGCCGTACTGCCTCCTGTACTCTTAGGAGAACCGTCCGGATGGCACAATGTTCTGACCGCCGAACCTCCTGCCGTTCCATGCCCGGCATTAACTCCGACAACAATATTCTTTCTCTGACCTGACGCTTTATAAAGAACAGCATAACCATCACTTATAGCAGAATGGTCCGCATATTCCCATGTTGTATTCATATAAATGTGTTCCAGATTCTCATATACAGGAACTCCGGTATATGGTTCTTTCTCTCTTATATATGGATTCTGCGTCTCCTCCTGCCCTGCATCTGTTTCAATCTGTTCTGTATTCTCTTCAAAATCACTTTCTGTCTGCTCTGCGCTTTCTGTTTCTGCTGTGTCCTCAGCAGACTGACTGCCTGCATCTGAATCCTCGATTCTGCTTCCAGTCATATCCTGACTTGTTTCTTCAATGTCCGATTTATTCAATTTCGATGAAGCATCAATATTATTCTTTTTACAGCCTGACATCATCGTCACCGTAACTATCAGCGACATTATAACAGCTGCATATTTAGCAGCATTTGTCAATCTATTCATCTGTATCCTCCGGCCACACTGAACCTTCATCAAGTCCGTTATCAGTAAGCCATTTATCTTCTACTGTAATATATTTCTTAGTGCCAGCTTCATCAACAAGCATAACAGATACCTTAAGTGTCTGCCCTTCTGCAAGTTCTTCACACCCATAATCTCCGTCAAATATCTGTTTTATCTTCCACATAACAATCTCCGTTTCAAATACTTAATGTTTTTATTATAAAACATTTTTACAAAATATGCTATAATATATCCATTATGAAAGTACGGAGGACAATATAATATGGGTACTCTGCGGTGATATTAAAGCTGAAGATTATAAGGAAACATATCGCAAATTAGGCGCATACCTTAAGTCCGCAACACCTGACAAGCTGATAACCTTCCATCCTTTTTGGAAGATGTTCATCAACAATGTGTACAGGCGGACATGATGGTGTAAGCTATGGTGTTGTATGTAACTAGGACGAGACATGTGGTGGATAAGTCCTGTCACTGGCGTAAAAAGTTACATTGGCAAATGCTCCGCCGATTCATTCACTGCTAAGAAATTCGCTAAAGTTGATGGTGATGATACCGACAGGGTGCTGGTGATAAAGTAATAATAAAATGGACTTTCCCACGGATTTACCGTGCAGAAAGTCCATTTTACTTTTATTTCAGTTTATCTCACCCCCAGATAAGCTTCTCCCAGAATTCCTTATCCCTGGCATACTTTAATATATCCTCTTCTTTTTCGTTATCAAGGTAATCCATAACCTTGTTGTAATCTGTCGGATTTTTAAAATCAATCTGCCACAAAAGTGTGCCTACTCCGTCCTTAAATTCCTTACATGTAATTCCCTGCTCGGTATATGCAGTAACTGTCCACACTTTCTCTCCTGATTCATCATCACATGATGCACTTTCTGTTGCACCTTCTGTCTTGCTTACACCTTCTGTTGTGTCTCCTGTAAGCATAAGCTCCTGAGACTTGCTAAGGCTGTCCTGTGCTTTTTCATTGGCAATAGCTGCTTTATGAAGAATTGTCTGATTCTCTGTTTTCATATCATATGTCCAACTGTTTTCTTCTATCCATTCTTCATCCTCAATCTTTACATCAGATGCGAATCCATTGGCTGCTGCACTCTGTGCTGCGCTTGAAGCCGCATTTGCCTTCTGCCCTGCCGGTGCATTAGCTGCTGCCTTAGAAGCTGCTTCATCCTGAACTTCCTTAAGCTTTCTGATTTTATCCTTGATTGCATCAATATTCTGGTCAAAACTGTTTAAAAGCTTTTCCCATTCTTTGTCTGACATATCCCGCCAGTCCTTTTCCTCAAGATCGTCTGCTGTAAGCTCATACTGCTGTTTGAGCATTTCAATGATATCCGCTACAAAATATCTTTCACCCGTTGCCTCATTTTCAAGTTCAATACCTGAGCCAGCCAGTGCAGCATTCCAGTTTTTCTTTTCAGTTAAAGCTTCATCCAGTGAATTGTATGAATATGCCATATCATCTGTCAAATGTTTTAAGGCATTCCAGCTTCCCCATTTGTATGAACCTTCACTGGTTGAATCTGCATACTGGCAATATGCAAACATTTCCACAGCACTTGCATTAGATGGATCTATCTCGGAAAGATTAACATCATAATCCCTGAATTCATTTCCACCCAGTGCAATGCTTACTCTTACAATCGTGTCCTCACTGTCCGGATTAATAATCTGGGTTGCCCTCATTCCGTAGCCGGTATCACCCACATTTAAGAAGCCCATTCCTAATGATTTGTACTGGATATTATTGTCCGGCTTCATAGATTCTTCAAAACCGGTGTCACCTTTGCCAGTTTTGGTTGTTCTGAAACTGTACTCTGAATAAGCACCATACCTCATTTGTGTGTTAATATTCATGTATTCTCCTTTCTGCAGCCGCTCAGTCAGTCGCAGCCGCGCCACTTTCCAGAAAGGTCCAAGTGGCAAATAATAAAAAACGCATTCATCCAACAGCTTCAATCCATTGAATAAATGCGCCTTCCATGCCTAATATATATCGGCATTATTTCATATATCATTATAGTAATTCAGAATTTCATTCCATACTTATCCAGATCAACCCTGCCATTAACAACCTCAATTCCATCCTCCATAAGCAGTTCTGCCTGTTTTCCGGCTCCGCCAAATGCGAATTCACCAGCAAGCTCTCCCTTTGAATTAACCACTCTGTAACACGGAATTCCTGATGGGTCAGGATTCTTATGAAGTGCATTGCCAACAGCGCGCGCCATCTTCTTATCACCTGCAAGCTGCGCAATCTGTCCATAAGTTGCAACCTGTCCTCTCGGAATCTTCTTGACAGCTTCATATATCCTCTTGGTCGGACTGTCAGATACAAGGTCATAACTTTCTGCAATCATGCGTCTGATATCTTCATCAGGAATAGTTCCATCCAGAATAATAGTATTCCAGTGTTCTTTATTCTGATGCCAGCCTGCAATCACCGATGAATATGTACTTCTCCACAGGTCGCGCCACTCAGGTGAAACCTTCACATTAAGATTAATATATCCATTACGTTCATATGTCCATAAAAATACTTTCTTGCATCCTTTAACTCTTACAAGCTGCCAGTTCTCATCATGAAAAGGCGCTTCCTGATAAGTATCTGGAAAAGAAAGTCCATATGCAAGTGCTTCTTCCCTAGTCGTCATATTACCAGTCCTTCATAACATTTGTTAATATAGTTCTTAATTGCCGTGCTTAATTATATTTGTAGAAGCCTTCTCCTGTAGACATTCCAAGTTTGCCTTCATCAATATACTTCTTGAGAATAGCCTCCATCTTCTTGAAGTTATATGGCATCATCATCTTCTTAAGAAGTGGTGAGAATATTCCCGGAACACTCTGATACTGGTGAACAATATTATATGCAGTATTAAGCCCTACTGTATCAAATATCTGGAAAGGACCTTTAGGTGCGCCTGTTCCTCTTGTCCATGCAATATCAATGCTTTCAGGGTCAGATACGCCTGCAGCATACAGGTCAAGACCACTAAGAAGGAATGGAACCAGCATAGAATTAAGCAGATAACCACTCTTTTCCTTTCTTACAGGAAGTCCAATCATTCGTATATCGTTAGCAAACTGCATAACTTCGTCAAAATATTTCTCATCAGTCTGAGCCTGTGTCATAACCTCTGCAGTATTATTCTTCCATATAGAATTAGCAAAATGTAATGACAGATATTTGTCTGGTCTGCCAGTATATTTTGCAAACATCGATGGAAGAAGTGTCGATGAATTAGTTACAATAACAGTCTTTTCCGGAAGAAGTGGTGAAAGCTTTTCATAAAATGCAATCTTGTCCTTTTCATTCTCAGCCATAGACTCAATCACAAGGTCTGCATCTGCCACAGCCTTAGCCATATCAAGTTCAAGCTTAAGATTAGTGTATGCATTTTCAACCTTCTTAAGACACTCTTCCTTGTCAAATGTATCTTCATCCGCAAGTCCTGCACACCACACATTCTTATCCTCTGCCATCTTCTCAATAGCTTCAATATAAGTCTGCTTAAGATGGTCAATCTTAGGCTGTGTTCTTCCAATAGACCCCTCGCTTCTTAACCAGATAGTTACATTAAATCCACAATATGCTGCCTGAAAAGCAATCTGGCTTCCAAGCACTCCGCCTCCGGCAACTACAACATTAGAATATTTCATCTCTTATTCCTCCATTTCCCTACTCGCTCTTACAACATATCTTATCTTTCTTAACACCTTATCCGGTTTAGTTACAATGGCAAAAAACCATCTTGCAACCCAGCAGAAAGGCAGAAAAACCGGCATTTTCTTTAAGAATGGAAATGTAAATTTCATTCTTTCTAAAGGTGGGAATACATTAAGCCAAAATCCCTTGATACGACCATTTTTCTTAATTTCATTCTTAACTGAGTTATACACTGTTCCATAAGTTCCACTAGACAGCACATACTTGGCTGTTTCTTCTATCTCCTCACTAAATCTGCCGTCTTCAAACCAGTATTTCTCCAGAGCAGTAACTTTCTTATAAAAATCTGACAATCCAAGTTTTTCAAGCTGCTTGTATACATAGACCATATTCATATCAGGCATGGCATTGTTCATAATATATATATCCATGACTGAGCGTATACCAGAACCGCCTCCCTGAAAATGCTTTGAAAAATGTGCAATATTATACACATAGAAATCCTCATGGCTTAATGCTCTCTTATATTATAAGTTTATTATTAATTTTCTCAGTCAGACAAAAAAGTTTATTAAATCTCATTATGGTTCAATCGACTTTTTAACTCCAAAATATCATGCTTTATTTGTTCAATGACTATCTTAAATTCCTCATCGCTTTTCCCAGTTGGATCTTCAAGTCCCCAGTTATCATCAAATGGTCTGCCTGTAAATGGACACCCTACATTACATCCCATTGATATTGCAATATCCGGTTCTGGAATATCACTAACCAGCTTACTGAACTGTCCTTCTGCTTCCATATCTATATTATATAATTCCTTCATAATACGGACAGCGTCCTGATTAATCTGTGGTTTTGTTTCTGTCCCCGCCGAATAACTTTGAAACACATCTGATGCCAGATGTCTTCCTAAAGCCTCAGCAATCTGACTCCGGCAGGAATTATGGACACAAATAAAAGCTACTTTTATCTTACTCATAAAATGGACACCTCTCCTTTATACATTGCTCATTAAAATCTGTGAATCCACATTGCATTTGTTCGTATTGCAATGTTACTCCATAATGAGCATTTACATAATCAATACCATTCTTAAATGCTATCATTGCATCTCTCTTGCAGCATCTTGGTCCGTTTATGGTTCCTAATTCTCCAATTGCTTTCGAGGTAAACTGCATATGATTTCCCCATGTTCCATCCGTTGAAAGCGGACCTGTTCCGTCGATGATTGCTAGTGCAGCACCTATAGATGTGATTGCTCCGCATATTCCCCATAAACCGCACATTGCCCCGGGCATCCTAAGACCCTCTGCCATCAGCCTGTCCAATGCCTGTTCTAAATCTATCTCTCCACCTGCGTTTTTGTAGGCTACAAGCAAACTTGCACCATCTAATATATGGTGTTCCGGTCCATGAATACTGACATATTCCTTCTCTGCAATCTGCTTAAAAATGACAACCGGATTTGTTCCCTGTTCTTTCTTTATATCTTTTACAATCAGTTCTGCTTTTTCTTTTACTGTCATAGAAACATTCCTTTCGTCTTATGAGATTTCACCTGTTTTATTATAACTCCCCTGTTCTACAATAATTTATAGCTATATAATTTTCTCATGTTCTCATTTTTTCTTCTCTCTGCTTCTTTCAGTGCTTCATTGTATAAATCCTTGTCAGAATATACTTTATCACGAGGATAAACAATAGATTCAATAATACCATGGAATAAATCATTATATGCCATTTCTTTCGTATAACCATCACCCACATCTCCAGCATCAATTCGTGCATATAATTCATCTAGCTGTTGCTGAAAAAACTTTTGAAAATCGTCATGGTTATCTGCTTTTATCAGAATTAGCGATTCACCTTTAAAAGAATCACAATCCCATAATAAATCAATTGAATATTTTTTTAAATATTCGATATAAGAATTAAAATCAAATACTTGATTGATTACAGGAAGCAAATGTTCTCTCACATATAAAGCCGTAATTGAAATAATTTCTTCCATTGTGTTATCATCATATTCAAAACTTACTCTCACTTCATTTTTGGGAAGAAATAAATTCAAGTCATGCCCTATCATCAAAACAGAATTCTTTTCAATAGAATCGTAATATGTAGAAATAATACCTGCTGTAATCATAAATCCTTTTGAACCTTTATTCCATATAGGAGCTGATTTCACACCTATAAATGCCAATAAATCCTCATTCAACATTTTGGCAAAGACATTCAATTTAGAACAATATTTAAACCCCTCTGATTGGAATATTTCACCGAAAATATGTTTAAACCGCGAATTAAATGACATAATACTCCTTTCTTATAATCCACTGAATACGCCCTGTGTTCCAAAATTCTGTCGAACTAATAGTATGGTGCTGAAAACCACCTGTTCCCAGAAGCTTATCAATGCCACTCTTCTGAAGCAAGCCGGATTAATCTTGTCTGCATGAAAGTAATCTCTGTTTTCTCACTCATTATGAATCCTTCTCATTTTTCTTTGTCGATAAAACTGTTAAGGAAACAAAGTCGCGTCTCTTTCGCCACTATCTATGGGGTATCAATTACATGATTTTTCTTATTATATCCGACTCACAGATATGCTTATATAAGCAATTATCTTCCTTTACAAGCACATCATAAGAAGGCTCTGATGACTGTTCAAATGTTCCATACGCATCAATTACATGTATCTGCCCAGTCTTGGTACAATCCTCTCCCCAATTGAATTCTACAGTATCACTATGAGAATACTTCGGTCTTCCTAATACAGGAACATCATCCAGTGACTCTGTTTCAATTTCCAGAATTGCATAATAAAGCAATGTATGTTTATCATCTATACTCTTATCATTATGATAATGCCCAAAATACCAGTGCTTATATTCCAGCTTCTCTTCAATTTCCTGCAGATATTTTGTCAAAATATTATCTTCATATATTCGCCCTGGCCCTTTATCAAGAATAGCTTGCATCCCACTTGAACAACAGTGAGTAATTACATAATCCACTTTGTAATTCAGTTTCTCAAGATTACGACGACCTTCTTCCATCTCTTCCTCATTCGGAAGTTCTTGAGGCCACCAAGATTCATGTACAATTCTAAACGGAAGTCCACTGTCTATTGCCTTGCATCGCTCATATTCAAAATCACAATCGTTGCGGTTTAATATACCACCTTGCACATCATGTGATGAAGCTCCCCCAAATGTAAAAAACGTCTTTCCATTTATATCAAAGACTTGTCCACGCTCGAGAAGAATAACTTTATCCCTCACAATATGACGAACCTTACCGCCATGCCACTCCTCTATCGGAAATTCTGCAATCATATCAAAATTATCATGATTCCCCTGAACCCAAAGAGTTGTATATGACTTTTGCTTAAAGTTCTTGCAGTTATAGTCAAATGTCTTGTCCTTAGCCCAACACAAACCCAGATCACCACATACGATTACATAATCATCTGCAGTAAGTTCCATACCTTTTATTCTAAGCTTCTTCTTTGAAAAGCGACCAAAATCGCCGTGTGTATCTCCTGTAACATAGATCATACACATCACCTCCCCTTACAAATTTTCTTTAGTTTCCTAATATCGGACTCTGTATTGCACCTGTACTGGTATATCCCACACGCCATGTCGATGATAAAATAATATGCGGTTCCTTTATGGATTTCATTAAAGCTGCAAACTGATATAGGCAACTATTATTTATGGTAAAAGAATTTTTCCAAAGGCATAGCTTGCCTAGCTGCACTTACTCCAATTTCGCGTGCAATGTGATTGCATCCCTCTGTCCATTCCCTACATCTTCTGAAAATTCTATCTGAATGAGCTACAACATCAAAATAACCTGTTCTAATACCATAAATCATCGCCTCAACCAGAAATTAATGTAGCTAATCATTTTATATACTCTCCTATCGTAACAACTTTCTAATCTGCTTATCAGTTGCTATCGGATATGTCTCATGCATATATTCCACAAGACGATTCCACGATTCTGCCGGTTCTTCCTTGTAACAGCTTGTCACATAATCATATCCATATATATGCTCTACAGATGAATAAACCGCCACATCCCAGCCATACTCTATGCCTTTTTTATTCTTACGCTTCCTAAAATCACAGTTGCACAGGTATGTCTGCATACAAAGATTCGTAATTGCTCCATCAAAGCCCTTTTCTCCATCTTTTCCGAACCCAGCTTTTATTTTGAGTTCACTAGAAAGTATTTCTGCATCAGCATTTTCTTCTATAAAGTTATCCATGATTTTCTTGTACTTGTAAGGTGCTTTTCCATCTTCATACAAAGCATCAAAATCATAACCGTCCCTGCGATAATTGGCAAATACAGGAAGCCATTTCTTTGAGATAAATCCAGCTTTCTTGTCAAAAAATTTGCCATATACTATATCTTTGCCTCTTACAATTACAGTTCTCCAAAGCCATGGGTCTTTGTCAACATCATCAGACCACCAATATTCAGGAACTGTTCGCTCTTCCAACGAAAACCCTGGTATGTCATTCTTGAATAAAGGCAAGAAGCCTATTCTGTTAATATATTCTGTTGCTTCTTCCACAGTATGTATGCACTCTGGATCATTCCAATCCACACCATACATAACCCATGTGCCCGATTCGTTTCCCATCTGATACTCCTGTTCTATATCACAATGCCATTACAATGGTCAATCTCATGCTGGATTATCTGTGCTGTCCAGCCTGAATATTTTCCATGCTGTTTCTTAAAGCTCTGGTCAAGGTAATCCACCTCAATCTCCTGATATCTGGTGCAGGGACGTACACCCTCCAGCGACAGACATCCTTCCTCTGTCTGATAAGTTCCGGACTTCTTTGTAATCACCGGATTAATCATAGCAAACTGAAATGGTCCTGCTGCCACAACGATAATATTCTTCTTAACACCTATCATGTTTGCAGCCATTCCAACGCAATGGTCAAGATTAGCTCTCAAAGTATCGAGCAAATCTGTTACCACCTGCTTATCTGCTTCTGTCGCATCCACTGATTTCTTTGCAAGAAACAATGGATCTCTTACTATCTTCTTTACCATTAGTTCCATCCTTTCCATACATCCGGCTGATATCCGAGTGTAGACTGCTTTCCATTCCTTACAATGGGAGTTTTAATTACCTGCGGATTTTCAAGTACTTTTTCCAGCTTTCTACGCTCCGCTTCGGTCGGTGCAGAACCGAAGTCCACCGGACGACACTCACCCTTTTTCTTTCATATCAGTATTCCTTTGCTATTTCTTCATCTATTCCATACATAACCTTAAAATGTTCGAGGTCTGCCGGACTTTTTATCAACATTACCTCTTCTATCTTACCTGTATGTATATCCTTAAAGCCTGCTACCTGCTCACCATTACAAATGCTTGCTTTTATTACAGGCTTTTTGTTTTCCTTGTCATATGACTGCCCCAATTTTTTCTTCTTAAACAGTCCCATTTTGCTCACCTTCCTTTGCCAAGAGCCATTGCTGCAACACCATAATCCTGATATACAACAATATCCCCCTTATATGTCTCTGCTTCTTTTAAGAATTTTTTACTCGTTCCATATGATATCCCACAGTTTACCTAAAATTATACTAATAGCCGCAGAACCTCTGTGACTCATTTCCATAGTATTCAGCCATAATTTCCCTTATTGCCATCCATGTTATAGTATAACACGAATTAATCCTCCAGACGACAGAAAGAAGCTCTGGCTGTAATCAGATATCTGGTAATGGATTGTATTCATGCCAACACATCAGCCACTCTCGTGGTATGCTGTTTTCAAGCACAGTTATATGATACTAAGATTCCTCATACAAAATCGTCACCACATGGCGAACATAATCATAATTAGTACATCCTATATTGTAATTAATGCTTTCAATTTATCTGTATTTCAGTTGTTCCTATAACGCAAAAAGAGGACATAGATGAATGCTTTCATTATTTCTATATTCTCGTCAGCACTTCCTGACTCAATAGCCAACTTCTCTGAAGGTATGTATGTTTCAAGCGGAACTCCAAGCAATCGGTCAGAACCAAGTTCTGCTTTCAAGCCTTTCTTATTAGAATAATAGCTGACAGCCAAAGCAGGAAATAATGACAAATACTCCTGCTCACAAAATCGACAGCCTTTATTCAATATCGTTCTTTCATTTATCTTCATATTCCACGAATGACCGTGCCTGCATTTCCACCACGCTCTCTTTGCCGAAGTTCGTGATACCTCTGTAGGTTTCAGTTTATTCTGTTCATAATCCCATTCGCTAAGAAGCTGACTGTCTGTTGTCGCCAAATCGTTAATACCTGCAATCACTCTCGCACCGGAACATATCGGGCATTTTTCTCCATTAGAACGAGCCTTAACGCTTGTCTGCCATTCGTGACCGCAAGCACCTTTCCACCATACTTTTTTATTTGAGCCGAAGGTATTATCATCAGGTGTAAGCGGTAAATTCTTTTCCGACCACTCCGAAACAAGCTCCGGGTGTACTTCTACTAAACTGTTATTCATAGCCAAACCTCAACCTCCTTGTGCTTAGAGTATATGAAGTTTTAGCTTTATCTTGTAGTTTGCGAATATCCGTATAAATAGAAAAAGCCCTTTGAGAAAGGGATTTCTCCTCTCTCAAAGGGCAAGTTGGCAAACTTGAAGTTATAGTGCAATCTTTTTCCATTTTCTAATCTTGGTTCTAAAGGTTCCGAACGGAGCAACTGTATTAACATGTATGAATTTGTATACTTCCCAGACAGCTGTTTTAGTTGCTTCGTCAGCCCATTTTCTCATATGTGGTTTAAATAATTCTTCCTCACTCAGAGAATCAATCATTGCATAAATAGAGTTGATATTCTCATTCAATCTGTCTTTCAATTCTTGCAGTGACAGCTGAGCATATGTATCTGTGAACCATTGATATAATTCGCCAAGCTGATTCCACTTAAAATTATCCGAAGGAGTTTTAACAGGAATACCCTTTCTTTCGTCTGATTCCCATTTAATAACAAGAGTTGTCCAGCCAACCTGATAAGCAAGATTTTCTGCCGGAGTTCGATCGATCTCATCAATTCTCTTATCTTTTAAATGCTCCGGAATATCATTAAATTCTGAAATATATTTTGCAAAGCTTTTATTTATCTCGTTTTTAAGCTGGTCTTTATTCTCATATGTTCTCAATAGTCTATCTCCTCAGCTTCCGATTTTCCAGTTTCAAAAACTGGAATTTTCTTATGCTCCTGTTCTATTTTACAACCACAGTGTGGACAATATTCTTCACTATTTATAGGTACAACCCTTAATGATTTGCCACAGAATGGACATTGATTTTTGATTACAATTATGATTAACCTATTATAAGTTATGCCACTTCAATTTTTGCAAATATCATCCAATCTGCAATACATGAAATTAAAATAACTATTCCTAAAAATGCAGGTACTCCTGCAAATTGTTCTAAATAATTTGAATAAATTCAATATTATGCTTTTTTCTCCTTAAATGACTTCAGAAAGATCACCCATCCAAAGATCAGCAGATTCATTACCAGTGCCACAGGAATAGCTCCCCAGTGGATTTGCTGATTCTGAAGTACATCCGCAGAGTACGTTCCTGAAAAAACTACCATCATATTATTATTCAGAAAATGAATAATTATCGGAACCCAGATATTCTGGGTTTTCATATAAGTATATGCCATAAAAATCCCCAGTGAAATACAGGTAACAAACTGGCTTGCCAGAGCCGCCAGCCCCATATCCGGCGTAGTGTAATAGAAGAAGTCTATTGGCAGATGCCATACAGCCCACACACAGCCCAAAAGGATTACACCGCCTTTTAGTCCAAATTTTTTCTGAAGAAGAGGCTGAAGATAATATCTCCATCCGTATTCTTCTCCAAAGAATGCCACTACTGACAGGAAAAAGTTTACCAAAACAGTAAAAAATATGATCCAGGTAGTAGGATTTGCCATTATTTTGCCAAATTCAGAAAGCTGGCCGCTCAGAGCACAGGCAATCACAAATCTGAGAAGATATAATCCAATAAACAACAGGATCATACGAATAGATATATTCCAATGTTCGCTGTTCAGTCCATAGGATCTGCGCTTTTCTTTACCGGATTGCAGAAGAAGAATCCAGAAAATAACGCTGCCACCTATTATAACGTAATTCATGATCGGTGCCCACTGAGAATATGGCATGCTCATCAGATCTCTATTTTGGGGAGCCAGAACAGAAGCCGCCGTGCAGACAACCAGCACCGCCGTGAGAGCTACAAAGAATATGTAAAAAGCCGTTGGAAGATTTTTATCTCCTTTTTTGGTAATTAAATAAGCCATCATCACACCTGCTGCTGGATACAGCATCTGCGCCTTTGGAAAAGCGCTGAGATCAAGCCCTTTTCCATAGCTATACCACATCAGAAGTCCCATTACATATGTGATTCCGTATGCTATAATCACATAGATCAATAGCTGTTTTTTCTCTGTTTGCATAAATTTCATAATTTCCTCCTTGCAACTTCAAAGTTATTTACTTCTCTTCATACTTTTTAACGATAACTAAACTATAAGCAGCCATAATTACAATTGTTTCCACCATCACACCAATAACCGACAACAGAACATATGGTGTATTTTGACCATCTAACAGCGGAATTCCTAATATAACAAAAATGATTCCATAGATTATAAACAATAGTCCGCTCGCACGATTGTAACCTTTAACATCTTTTACTTTTATTGTTTCGGTATTAGCCCAGAATCCAACGGGATTCTTAGAAAACATATCTTTTATTCCTAATCCAATTATAAACACTCCCAAAAGTGACCATATAACAAACCCAATCATATTGTTTCTCCTTACAAACCGCATTAAAACCATAATGAGACACATTCTTGTATTTCCCAAAATCGAGATTTACTAATTCTACAAATTCAAATTTTCATGTGTTCAACTAGAATTTGCGTTACAGAAATTCCTTCCAAAAATCATAAATTATGTGTGCAAGTTCCTTTGGATTATCAACATTAACCTCATGGGAAGAATCTTTAACTATTTTGAATTCACTTTTTCTTATACTCTGACTAATTTGTTTAGCACTTTTCATATTCGCTTTATCTTTACTTCCGCACAATATTAGGCTTTTGCAATTAATTTTATCCAAACCGTTTTTTATATTGTGATTGCTCATTGAGTTTACTAAAGTAATAAAATCTTTTTTTGAACAGCCCATATCATTAAATTGTGAGTCTGGCATGAAGTGAAATATCATACTTTGTATTTTGAAAAGAACTTTGGGTATATCATAAGGAGTTCCAATGATAATAATAGAGTTTACTTTTTCTGGATACTTTTTTACATAATCCAATGCCAATATTCCACCTAATGAAAGTCCACATAAATTAAGTTTTCCTTCCTGATTGTTACAGAAATCAGAGAAAGAAGAAAATATGTTTTGATAATCATTGCTATTGCCACTTGACATTTTAAAAAGTGCAGGACAAAGAACATCTATATTATCTATCTCTAAAAATTTGATGGTTTCATTCCAACTTTTATGATTTTGCCCTAGCCCATGAATTAAAATATTCTTCATAATGCTCCACCTTTACAACTTAGAATTATCATCTTAGTTCATCCAACATTTGAAACATTTCATTTCCACTATCCATATTAATTTTTATTATACGCCATCGTATACAGTGAAATGCCATTTTTCAATTTTTTCTCGCCACATAGTTCCATTCCACATCGAGTATATTTTTTTACTTTTAACGGCGTATCAGTATCCAGAATACAGGGAATATCCTTTGTGTCCGCCTCGGCAAAAGGTTGCTCCAAAATCTTGCGCATATATCCTTTCCCCTGAAATTCTCGCAGGACAACAACCATGGATACTGCAATATAGTCATGCTCTTTTTTGAAAATCTTCGCATACTGTTCGTCTCCGCTTTGTGCCATAGCTATCAGTGCCTTAAGCGGTAACTCGCATAAAAGTCGCTTGATCATATGTAAGGTCGGACCCATTGAAGGTTTTGCCCTCTTACTCCAATAAGCAAGATATCCCTCTCCTATTTCCGATGTGGTATACAGAGTTCCTGCTCTGTAAAACCATTCCGTCATAATCTCAAAGCCTTTTATTGTTTGCTCTCTTGTGAGCATCGTAACAGTTCCGGCTTTTTCATCAGCAAATGCCTCACCAATTCTTCTGCCAATGTCTGCAATTTCTTTCCTTGATTTATTTTCCACTTTTATCATGGATATTCCTCCACCAATTCCGATTTCTCAGTTTCAAAAATTGGAATTGTCATATTTTACTGATCAATACCACGATTCCGGCTACCACAAGTGCCACAAGCATGTATACCACTGTAGCCGCTCCTCGTTTTATCAGTACTGTCTTCCAGGACTTAACATAAGAAACATCTTCCATACCTTCTATATGCCAGATTTTGCTGTGCCCTACCCATAATCTGTCAATCACAATCCCATCAAACCAGTTCATAATTACAAGAAAAAGAAAGGATTGAAAATATGCTGTTTTAAAATCCGTAACATGATTCCAAATGGAAATAATCAGAATCAGAGTTACAAATATGATGACACAAAACGGAATCATAAACCACTTTGATTTTTTCATAACCGTTTCTTTATTGGCAATTCCGCGTTTTTCTGCTTCTTCTATATATTCTTTTGGATAAAAGTATAAGCAATTAAGCCCATCGTTCTTTACTGCACATTTTATCAGCATAACATACAATAAACAATACAATACGTTCTGTAACAACAATAACATGATTCATTCCTCCTACAAATTCCGATTTTTCGTTCTCTGCGACTTCCCAATAAACGGGAATTTAACTTGCCTATTTTCTTAAAATCTCATGTGGAGCTTCTATTTCATTTGCCAAGGTATGCTCTGTTAATTCTGACATCAATTTCAATTTTTTATTAATCAATGGTCGCATACAATTAGGAACATGTTCCTGATGCGCTCTGTGGATTGCTACACATTCCTTACAGTTTCCGTGATAACGACATGCTTTCAGGCAAGGACAGTGATCTTTGTCTTTATACTCCTTACGAAATTCCGCTGCAAATTCTTCTTGCAGTCTCAGCCCCTCGACACGGTTTCCCTTATGAAATTCTACCATTGCATCCAGTTCTTTCTGGTTCCCTTCAATCTTCATGTTATTATAACTCCTCCATTTCAACTATTCCTCATTTTCTGATAAATCCCGATTGAGATTTCACCTGTTTTAAGAAATTTAATAACTGTTATATTTTGTTATTAAATTCTCCGCAAACCATTGAAAACACTGGATTTGTCGCAGGTGAGCTTTCCCTTATTGTTTCCCTTGTGTTATATCGTCCCATCAGTGTTTACGAACTCTGATAAGGGCAAATACAAGGGCACAAGAGGTCCGGTGGACCTCTGCTCTGTGCCGACCAAAGCGGCAGCGGAGACCAAGAAAATTATATAAAACAGTATAACACAAAATAAAAGTGACATGGTGAACTGATTGAAATGCTTCTGATTTTTGTAGCAAATAATTGATTGAACGATAAGGAGATAAGATACGATGAGAACAATATTTGCAGAATATAATCCCGGGCGAAACAGCATTGATGTTTATACCAGTGCAGACTATATGCTTCGCATTGACTGCTGGGAAGCAGAAAAGAATTTGAGAACCACACCCGGATCAGATTGTGCATTAAACACACTTGCCATTGATGAACCACTAGAATATGCTAGACTGTATCTTGATGGGAATTTACAGATGTGGGTAGATGCAGAAGATTCCTTGACATTATAGTAATGTTCAAAAAACGCTGAGAATAATTTCTTCTCAGCGTTTCCGACAACTATATTCTTTCCTTTGACACCTTCTCACTTATTCTCTGATAGATTTCCTTTGTCTCTGCGTCATTTTCCCCATTTACAACTAATATTTTTCCATCTATGTTCACGACAACATATGAATAGCAGGAGGCATGAGTGTAGCGGATATAATCTCCGAAGATATCGTTTTTGAATCGTCCCTGAGCTGCTAAATTGTTCTTCAAGTCAATGAGCGATTGTATCACTCGGCTTCGTTCTTCTTCATTTAAGTATAGATGATAGGTTTTCTCTCTCATTGGCTGTCCCTCCATCTTTCAAATGTATTTTTGATTATCTCCACATCTTCCTCGATATCAGAAGAAATAAATATATGTACGCTCTGAAAAGCTCTTTTTAAGCTGTCGGCATAATCCAGTTCAGTGCCTTTCATCGGCAGCTTAGTTATGTAATAAAGAATAGTACGAGCATTTTTAATTTTATCAGCTATCATAATTCTGTATGCCTCCTTCTTCCATGAGATTACAGCAAACGTAGTAGTAATGTCTATCAAAAGGCTTTTACATATTAGATAAAAGCATGTAAAACTTCTTTTACATAGCTTAATTGCGGTCTATTTAGCTTGTTTCCTGACTACTCAGGAAAAATATTTCTACCCTCGCCCCACCTGTATTTTCAGAATTTGAAAGTTTAATACCTCCACCATATTTTTCAGCCACAGTTTTTGCAAAAAATAGTCCCATCCCATAATGGGCTTCGCCATTTCTACTTGTGTCATCCATAAAAAACTGCTCTGTGCCATGCAATAATGCTTCTTTTGTAAATCCTGATCCGCTATCCTCCACAATGAATGTCAGCCGGCCATCCTGCTCCTTTGCGTCAATATAAATGATTCCATTTTCTTTTGTATGCTCCACTGCATTCTGAATCATATTCATTACGGCTCGGAACATTGGATCATAAGCAATCGTTACCTTTTTATCACTTTGTTCCGCCTTCCAATCTATCTTCTGGTGATAGATTTCTACCAGTCCGAGTGCCTGTTCCTTTATATCTGCGAAAAAATCTTCTAACCTCACCATTGTATAGGTAACATCACTGCAATTCCATGATTTTGTGACATCTATCAACTGTTTTACATAACTTTGTATCTGTGTTGTGCCGTTCAAAACATAAGTGATATTATTCTTCTGTTCTGTGGTCAGTTCAGTCTCTGAAAGTAGTTCTGCATTTCCCCGTACAATCGTAAGAGGTGTTTTAATATCATGCGCCAAAGCAGACATCTGTTGTTTCTTTTCCTGCTCTGTTTTCCACTGCTTTTCTAAAGATTCTCGCAATGCATCTCGCATATCATCGATTGCCGATAAACAGTCATCAAACTCTTTGATACCGGAACAGGATGTCTCATATTCCAGATTTTGATCCTTTATTTGTCCGATTGCGTCTAATACAGGCTGCATCTGCTTTTTGATTCTTTTTCCAAAACGTATGGACGGAATGATGATAATCGCTACCGCTCCAATCACAGACATAATAATCATCACATTCTGTGGTCCTATAAAATGCTCCCTCAAAAAAGCTGAATGATATTGAGGTGTCAGGCGATATTGCAATACAACATATTCATTTTCCCTTACAATTACTTTATAAAAATATTTCCCGGATGCGTTTCCGTACTTTGCAACATTCCATGCTGTCTGTTCGTATTGTTCTGACAGATCTCCACCTATTTTCTCTCCATTCTCTGAAAAGATTACATAATCACAAAGTGCGGGAATCATCTCAGCAGTCACTTTATCTGCACGTAGAATCGTATCATATGCTTCATTAATCTTTTGCTCTGCATAATTTGCCGGATAAATACAGCCCACACTAATCAAAAGGTACAGCAGCAGATAAGCAACAATCACCAAACCAACTAATGATCCAAGCATGACCAGTACATATCTCATAAAAATCCTGCTGAGTGCATTGCTTCTCTTTACTCTTCCCATTTATATCCAATCCCCCAGACTGTTTTTATCGGTGTATAATCATAATCCGCAAATTTTGCTCTTATATTTTTGATATGCGTGATTATAGTACTGTCATTACTCTCATTGTCAAAGCCAAAGACCGCTTCCAATATCTGTTCCTTCGAGAAAACCTGTCCTCTGTTTTTAGCCAGAAATTCACAGATTTCGTACTCCGCTTTCGTAAGAGGAAGTTCCTTATCATCAACCAATAGTTTCTTTTGAGATATTTGAATACAGACCCTCCCCAAAACCATCCGGACAGAATGTTCCCTGTGCTCTCTCCGTAGATGCGCGTTGATCCTTGCCCGAAGTTCCATCACTCCAAATGGCTTTGAAATATAATCATCTGCTCCTAAAGAAAGTCCGTTTACCAGACTGTTTTCCTCCGTTTTTGCCGTAAGAAACAAAATCGGACAATCCACAAGTGCCCTGATTCTTTTGCATAATTCGAAGCCATCAATTCCAGGCATCATAATGTCCAGTAAAATCAGGTCATAACAATGTAATTCTTCCATATTAATTTTTAGTGGATTACTTACTTTGGTAACCAGATGTCCATCCTTATTCAAAATGCTTTCTATCATTTCCAAAATTGCCGGTTCATCATCAACTGCCAGTATTTTTGCCATAGTTTCCCTCGATTCTATTCCGATATTCTGTTTCCTTCCCAGTGGTTTACCCACCAAAAATAGTATACCATACTAATCCCTGTAAATATTAAGCAACCTGGTATGAATGACAACCATTCACCTACACTAGTTTCTCCCAATACAGATTGCAGATAAGTATATGGTACTCTACCCGTCCAGCAGACAAATACATATTTCCACACATAATCTCCAAGTCCGGTAAGCATCAATGCACTAATTAGTCCTGATATAATCCCTGCTCCAATGGATACCCCTTTTCCAAACTGAAAAGCCAGAATCAGCTGCCACAGATAAAGTGGAACACTGCTTCCCCACAGCAGCAATGCTGCAAATATACATCCTTTCATGATTTCGATATCGCTTGATGCGATTCTTCCAAATCCAATTCCGAATATGATTGCTGTCAATAGGATAGAGCACAGACACAAAACCAGTAACATCAACAGTTTCGATAAAAATGCTGTAAGTTTATCCGGTAAAGACAACAGGTTTTGAAAATTACCTGCATTTTGTTCTTGTTCCATCACACTTGCTGTAAAAATTCCAATAAGTACCGGAAGTCCTGCTCCTATTGCCTGATAAAATGCAATCACTTTCATATTTTCATTCCATGGTGAAAAAAGGTAATATATTAAAAATATAACGCTGGTTATAATCGGAATCAGTAAGTGTGCCAGAATCACAGATGTTCCTTTCATCTTTCGCAAGTCTGCATTAAGAGATCTTCCAATCATCTTATTTCACCTCTCTTCTCTCAAACCATTTCAAAAACAGAACCGTTACAAAAACAAACCAGACAATTGAGAGACAGATTCCTGGAACAATAACGCCCATATCCAAAAGAGGATTCCCTGCTTCTGCGGCAAGTCCATTTGGTAAAACATGAAGCAACGGGCACATCATTCGCATAGGGATTGCAGAAACAAGTACATACCAGATTCTGGTTTGTGATATTACCACACCGCTGACGGTAATAAACAGGCAGACGAACAGGTTTACAATCATTCCAAATCGTTCACTTAAAAATAAAGCTACCGGAATCTCCCATAACTCAGAAACCGTCAGAAACAATACTGCAATCAACGCTCCTCCAACTGGAACATGTGTCGTTAGAAGAAATCCTCCAAGCGATGCTCCAGCAAATATAATCATATTAGAAGCTAAAATCACACCACCAATATAGATGATTTTTCCAATCATCAATTTCCTTCTGCCTGTGGAAAGAGTCGTTAAATGATAGTATTTTATCTTTTTCTCCTGCGCCACAGAAAGATAACAAAATAGAGCAATCATCCCCGGCAGCAAAAGTGTATACCACCAGTTCCAAACACTTTCTGCATAAGCATTTGTCATCCCAAGAGTAAATATAAATGCCATGACAAATGTAAGAAGAGGAAATCCCCAGATAAACTTTTTTCGCATGGTTCTTTTGGCTTTTTGATGTTCTGCTTTTATAATATTAACCATGGATTTCACCTGCTTTCTGGTTTTTTCTTACCACATTCATAAACAAATCTTCAAGATTATCTCCCTGCTTTAATGCTCCTTCGTATCCTAAGATTCCACCTGAAATAATCCCGACTTTATCTGCAAGTAACTGTACCTCTGAGAGAATATGACTGGAGAGAATTACAGTGATTCCCTGTTCCGGAAAAGACCGGATCAGCTCTCGTAATTCCTCGATGCCTATTGGATCTAATCCATTCGTAGGTTCATCCAATATCAAAAGTTCCGGTTCTCCAAGCAATGCCATTGCAATGCCTAGTCTTTGCTTCATCCCCAAAGAAAACTGTCCTGCTTTCTTCTTTCCGGTGTTTGTAAGTGATACAATCTGCAAGACCTCATCAATTCTGTTTTCATCTGTACCAAGCAATAATTGTCTTACTTTCAAATTCTCTCTGGCGGAAAGATTTTCATAAATAGGCGGATTTTCAATTAACGCTCCTATTTTTGACAAATCCTTCCTATCCAAAAGTTTTCCATCAAAGTAAATCTTTCCTGCAGTTGGTTTCATCATACCGGTCAGCATTTTCAATGTAGTAGATTTACCAGCACCATTCGGTCCAAGCAGTCCATAAATCTGTCCTTTTTCTATATTGAGTGAAACATTATTTACCGCTTTCTGCTTTTTAAAATATTTACACAAATTTTGTGTCTGCAACATCATTTCCATCTTTACTATCCTTCCTTCCATATTTCATTTCTTACTGAAATATAATCTATCAGGGAAAAATAAAGATTTGATGAAGATTTATTCCCGTATGGAATAAACCATCAATTGAATATCATTATCAGGACTCGGCTTTCCACCTTTTTTCAGCCTTTTTCCATTACTTTCATCTAAATTTACCTCCTGCTTTTCATCATTCAATATACATCCGGCGATACTCACCAGCATACATAACTGTGGTTTTCCATTCACCCGGATAAACATTCCAAGTATTGTTCCAAACACCATAAGAGGATAGATAAACAGCATAATCCTGTAATAGTCTGTAAAATAACCTGATAATTCACCATCTGCTCTTAAAAATCCAAGTATCGATGAAAACAGCACAAATACTGCTAACGATAGGATAACACCGATTACGACTGCTGTAACCATAGTCTGTGAAAATACCTCAGATGCTTTTCTTCTTTTTTTTGCTCCTAAGAGCCGTCCACTGATGACAGAGCCACCCACACCTACACAAAGTCCTGCTCCCAGATAAACATATAGGATTGGCAATCCAAGATTGATTGCTGCCAGTGCATTGTATCCCACATAATTTCCCGTAAAATAGCCATCTGTAATCGTTATTACCGTCTGTAACAGCATTGCAATAATGCTTGGGATTGAAAACTGAAGTATTGTTTTCAACTTATTTTCTTTTAATTGTCTGATATCCATAATTGCATCTCTCCTTTACAATGACCTATTATAGAGACTCAATTACGCATATGCTTCTGAATTCGTGCTAAAATATAAACCTATTCTATACCTCGAAATAACACCCAATCACAATTTCCACCCCACAGCATGCTCTCTGTTACTAATAAAATGGCGATAGATGCCTTCCTGTGCCATCAATTCCTCGTGTGTTCCACGCTGAACAATCTGACCCTTGTCCACCACAAGTATCTGGTCAGCATGACGAACCGTTTTCAGCCGGTGTGCAATCATAATTACTGTTTTTTCATGCGTTATCTCCTGCATGGCTTCCATCAGCTCCTGCTCATTTTCTGGATCTACATTGGCTGTGGCTTCATCCAGAATAATAATAGGAGAATCTTTCAGCATCGCGCGGGCAATGGAAATGCGCTGTCTTTCGCCACCGGAAAGATGTCCGCCACCGCCTCCGACCTGTGTTTCAAAGCCTTCCTCAAGTCCCATAATAAAATCATAACAACCACAGTCCTTTGCAGCCTGTTCCACCTCTGTATCCGTCGCATCCGGTTTTCCCATGCGGATATTCTCCCGCACAGTAGTATCAAACAAAAAGTTATCCTGAGATACATATGCAATGAGGCTGTTATAATGTTCGGATGAAATGTTTCGGATATCTGTTCCCCCAACAGTTATAGAACCATTACCTACATCCCAGAATGATGCAATCAACTTAGCAATTGTAGATTTACCACTGCCCGACGGACCAACCAGTGCATTCACCGTCCCTTCCTGGAATGTCAAATTCACTCCATGCAATATCTCCTCTTCACTGTATCCAAAATGAACATCCTTTAATTCTATGTTACGACTCTCAGGCGCTTTCATGTCTGTTTCCGGGCGGCTAAGTTCAGATGCAGTTAAAATATCCACCACCTGCCCAATGATTGTACCTACCTTTGCCAAATCATCTGTAAATTTCATGCAGCCGATAATCGGAATTACAAGCCCCATTGACAGAATAACGATTAGAACAAATTTTTCCGGTGCCAATGTTCCTGCCTTCAACAACATTCCTCCAATCGGAAGCACAGATAAAAGTGTCGCAGGCATAATATTCATGGCAAATGTAAAATAAAAGTTGCTCTTATTCATCCAGTCTATGTAGCTTTGGGCACATTCTTTAGCAGCCTTCGTAAATTTTTCATAACTGCTTTTTGCTTTTCCAAATGCCTTGATAACTTCAATTCCACCGATATACTCCACTGCTGTATCATTCAGCGTATTGATTGCTGCTACCGTTCGTGCATAATTTTTCTCATATCCTGCCATCATCAGCATAAAGAAAATCATTCCCAGCGGCAGTGTGATAAGTGATGCCAGAGCCATACGCCAGTCAAGAACAAACAGATAGCAAAGTGTTGCCAGTACTACCATGGCATTACTGCTCATCTCCGGAAGCACATGCGCCAGTGTTGGTTCAATACTGTCTACCCGTTCCACAAGAATGTTCTTTAATTCCCCTGAGCCTTTTGCCTGTACAGCGCCAAGCGGCATACGAGAGAGTTTGGAAAGCCCCTGCTTACGAATGTTTGTCAATACTGTAAAAGTTGCCTTGTGAGACAGCATCGTAGATAGAGAATGAAACAGCACTCTGAACACCCAAAATACCGCCATCACTGCACAATCCATCATATACCCGGTAAATTCACGATTGCCATCCATCAGCTTTTCAAGAATCCTTGCCATCACCAAGAAAGGAAACATCTGAAATACTGCCCCAGCCATAGCCAGACACACACTTCCAATGTATCCGGATTTTTTCTGTCCTGCAAAAGTAAATATCCAGCCAAATGTACTTTTAGTTTCTTTCAAGTTTATCACCTCACATCAAAAATCTCCTGAATCCTCTGAACGGATTCCTCTGAGATACTAAAATCATCCATTACTCTGCCACGATCCAGATGTAATACCCTTGTACAGGTTCGGCAGAAGAATTCGTAATCATGTGTCACTATAAAAATAATCTTTCCCATCTTAGATAGCTGCCTGATTAGTTCGGCAAGCCTTACCATACTGTCATAGTCCAGTCCGCTGGTGGGTTCGTCAAACACCAGCAGGTCTTTTCCACAAACCATAGAACATGCTGCTGCCAGCCGTTGCTTTTGCCCACCCGAATACGCTCTCAGGTGGGCAAAAGCAACGGCTGGCAGCAGC
>OGFR01000049.1_pt1 | contig 137436 bp, 143 predicted proteins | sample 1571001 | NCBI WGS metagenome assembly OGFR01 (sample SAMEA2582064, study PRJEB24529) | metagenome | biome: Human gut stool | place: China | collected 2011 | reverse complement strand
GCATGATGGAGTGCAAGAAGGCTCTGACCGAGGCTGACGGCAACTTCGAGAAGGCAATCGAGATCCTGCGTGAGCGTGGTCTGGCTACCGCTGCCAAGAAGGCAAGCCGTACCGCTGCCGAGGGCATGGTCTACGCTGACTACTGCCCCCAGTGCAAGGTGGGTGTTGTCATCGAGGTCAACGCTGAGACCGACTTCGTTGCCAAGAACGACAAGTTCGTTGCTTTCGTCAAGGAGGCTACTCAGGTCATCATGAAGCAGAACCCTGCTGATGTTGAGGCTCTGATGGCTTGCAAGACCGAGAACGGCGAGACCGTGGACGAGGCTCTGAAGAACCTGATCCTGGTCATCAAGGAGAACATCAAGGTTCGCCGCTTCGTCCGTTACGAGGGCGTTTGCTCTGCATACGTCCACGGCGGCGGCACCCACGGCATTCTGGTCAACTTCGAGACCACCAACGGCATCGAGGCTAAGGACGAGTTCGTTACCTACGGCAAGGACATCGCCATGCAGGTCGCAGCTGCTAACCCCGGCTATGTCGATGAGGCTTCTGTCCCCGCTGAGGTCGTGGCCAAGGAGAAGGAGATCATGCTGGCTCAGATGGCTGGCGATCCCAAGACCGCGAACAAGCCCGAGGCTGTGAAGCAGAAGATGATCGAGGGCAAGATCAAGAAGTTCTTCAAGGAGAACTGCCTGGTCGATCAGGAGTTCGTCAAGGACGGCGACCTGACCGTTGCTCAGTACACCGCTAAGGTCGCTAAGGATCTGGGCGGCGACATCAAGATCGTCAAGTTCACCCGCTTCCAGAAGGGCGAAGGCCTGGAGAAGCGTGCTGACGACTTCGCTGCTGAAGTTGCAAGCATGGTGAAGTAATTTAACTTCCAAAGTTGAATTGGGAGCTGCAGTACCCGTAACAGGGCACTGCGGCTCCTTTTTTGTTTGTGTTTGGCGGGCGGATGTGCTATCATAGAGAAAACGGAAAGAAGGGAGGACGAAAAGCAATGCGCAGTGTAAACAAAACGTCTCTCCGAATGGAGAGCATGATCGGATAAGGAGAGTCCCTTATGAAAAAACAAACCATGACTCTTGCGGGCATCCCTGCCATCCTGTACGGCAGCCGGAGCCGGAATGTTTACCTCTATCTCCACGGCAAGAACGGCTGCAAGGAAGAAGCAGAACGTTTCGCCGCTACAGCCTGTGCAGCTGGCTGGCAGGTGCTGGCTATCGACCTGCCCGAACATGGCGCACGGAAAAACAGCCCGGAGCGGCTTCTGCCGTGGGTGGCTGTGCCGGAGATAGAAGCCGTATACGCCCGCATGAAGCCGGTGTGGGCGCATATCCGGCTGTATGGCGTGAGCATCGGCGCGTGGCTTGCCATGCAGGCGCTGCAGGGAGACGCGCCGGAACAGGCCCTGCTGGTCTCTCCGGTGGTGGATATGGAAGCTCTCATCACGAATATGATGCAATATGCCCATGTGACCGAGGAACAGCTGCAGCGGGCAGGGGAGATCCCCACGGATCTTGGGGAGACCCTCTCATGGCCGTATCTGTGCTGGGTGCGGGAACATCCGCTGCACTGGCATGGCCGCACGCAGGTGCTGTATGGTGACAGGGATGCCCTGACCAGCCGCACCATGATCGAGCGCTTCCGTCAGGAAAGCGGGGCGCATCTGACGATCATGGAAGGCGGGGAGCACTGGTTCCACACCCCGCTGCAGCTGGCCGTGCTGCAGAGCTGGGAAGAGGCCAATCTCTGAGTACAAAAAACGCCGCTGACGGTTTTTACGCCGTCAGCGGCAGTTTGCATTTACAGATTCAGTTCAGCAGGATCTGAAACTCAGACCTTTGCCTCGCTGTTGTGCTCAGCGTTTTTATAGGCCTTGAAGGAGTGGAACACGATGTTCAGGCCCAGAACGATCAGCAGCACGGCCAGGATCAGCTGCAGGCCGTTTGCAATGAACACAGCACCCCAGGTGGTCTCGCCAGCGGGGATGGTGACAGCAGCGGCATTGCTGATGGCCTTGACCATGGCGATCAGGCGCTGCACCAGAGCGGTGAAGGTGACGCACAGCATGATGACCAGCGGAGGAAAGATCATCTTGTTGCTGCGGCCGGTGACCTTCAGGAACACGCACAGGGTGGCCAGAACCAGAGCGCTCAGCAGCTGGTTTGCAGAACCGAACAGGGGCCAGATGTTGGCGTAGCCGATCTTGGTCAGGATGAAGCCGAACACCAGAGTGATGAAGGTGGAGAAGTAGACGTTGCAGAGCAGCTTGCGCCAGCCCTCAGCGTGCTCCATGTCGTCCACGCTGAACAGCTCCTGGAAGCTCATGCGGCCGATACGGGCCACAGCATCCAGACTGGTCAGAGCCAGTGCGGAAACGCACATGGTCATAAACACAGAGGCAAAGTGCTGGTCAAGGCCGAAGCCCACGAAGAAGCTGGCAACGCCGCGGCTGAAGACCTGGAACGGAGTGCCGTCTGCGGGGGTGCCGTCTGCAGCAGCAGAAGCACCGGCAACACACAGGGCGATGACAGCCAGCAGGCTTTCCAGCACCATGGCACCATAGCCGACCTTCAGCATATCCTTCTCATTGGTAACGGTCTTGGAGGAGGTGCCGGAAGACACCAGACTGTGGAAACCGGAAACAGCGCCGCAGGCAACGGTAACGAACAGGATGGGGAACATGGTGCCCAGCTTGGCGTTGGTAAAGCCGGTGAACACCGGCAGGTTCATGACGGGATGGTTGACGATCAGGCCCAGAACAGCGCCCACGATCATGGCCACGAACATAAAGGTGGTCATGTGGTCACGGGGCTGCTTCAGCAGCCACATGGGCAGGACAGCGGCAAAGAAGATGTACACAAAGGTGATGTAGCTCCATGCAGCCTTGCCCAGAATGATGGGGAAGTTTGCACCCACCACAAAGGACAGCACGATGAATACGATGCTGATCACATTCTCTTTCCAGCCCGTGAAGTGCAGGTCCTTCTGCAGCAGGCCAAAGATCACGGCGAACACCATGAACATGATGGAGACCATGCCGGCAGCACCGTTGGTCTGGGCAGCCTCCACCAGAGCACCGTCAGCACCGTAGGCATTGAAGGTGCCGGCCACCATGTCGGCAAAGGCGGCAATGACGATGCCGCAGAACAGCCAGCAGAACAGCAGGAACAGCTTGCGGCCGGTCTTGCCGATGTACTTCTCGATCAGCATGCCCATGCTCTTGCCGTCGTTCTTGACGGAAGCGTACAGAGCGCCGAAGTCGGTGACAGCACCGAAGAAGATGCCGCCCAGCAGCACCCACAGCAGCACCGGCAGCCAGCCGAAAGCAGCGGCCTGGATCGCACCGGTAACAGGGCCTGCACCGGCAATGGAGCTGAACTGGTGTGCAAACACGGTCCAGCCGTCGGTGGGAACGTAGTCCCGGCCGTCCTCATGGACAACTGCCGGGGTCTTGGCAGAGGGGTCGATGCCCCACTTGTTTGCCAGCCAGCGGCCGTAAAGCATATAAGCGCCAAACAGACACACGGCTGCGATCAATACGATGACCAGCGTATTCATTGTTTTTACCTCTTTCCTTTTTTGGCATCCGGCAAATGTCAGCGGCATGGGTGCGGCAGGGTGTAAAAAAAGGCCCCGTCCTCCTGCGTTCGTTCCATTTGGGACGAACCATCGAAGACGAAGGCCTTCACATACACTGCACATCGTGTATGGAATACTCCGCGATACCACTTCGTTTGCTGCACAGGGCAGCCACTCCCAGCGTACATACATACGCAGCCCCGTAACGTGGGCAAAACGGCCATGCATTACTGGAAGGCGGGGTCAGCGCCTTTGTTCACACAGGCTGCTCGCAGGGGAGAACGCTTTGCTCCTGACTGCTGCCCTTGCATCAGATGGGCGGCTCTCTGGGAGAGGGTGCTGCAAAGAATCATGTCCTGTTCATCGCATTTGCCGAATGATTGTCCGTATTTTAGTGCGGGATTCACAAATTGTCAATATCTTTGGCACAAGTTCGGAGGATACACTAATTCAGGAAAGCGTTCTGCAAGAATTTTTAGATGATTTTTGTTCATGCGTGAAACGAAAAAAACTATACACCCACACGAATGAAAAGAGTTCACGCCAAGGACTTGACTTTCACACTTTGATGTGCTAAAGTGATGATGCAGGAAAGAACCGGAACATTTCCGAAACATTTAAAAGAGGGAACGCTCCCAAAACCGGACAGGCCGCTGCGGCGGCAAGGAGAACATTCATGGCAGATAAAAATTCCAGAAGAAACCAGACCACCGATGCACTGTTCGATGCCATCCTCAGTCTGGAAACGCGGGAGGAGTGCTACAACTTCTTTGAAGACCTGTGCACTGTAAAGGAGATCTCGGATATGGCGCAGCGGCTGGAAGCGGCAAAGATGCTGCTGGACGGCAGGACCTACGATCAGATCGTGAAGGCAGTGGAGATCAGCACGGCCACCATCAGCCGCATCAACCGCTGCATCCAGTACGGCTCCGGCGGCTACCGCGAGACTATCGAAAAGGTGCGCGGCACCCAGGACCCTAAAAAGCAGGAGTAACACCGGCGTACCCGGCAGACATAGAATGGGGCGTACACCGCCCCTGACCGGATGAACGAAAGGAAGGTTTTATCATGTCTGCTGAGAACTGTATCGATACCACCCGCTGCCCCTGCCCCTGCCTGCCCAAGGTGACGCTGGAGCAGGCGGTCATTGACCTTGTGGAGAGCATCGCTCTGCAGGAAAATGCCCTGAGCCACATCCTGTGTGCCGAAAGCCGGAAGATGGACGCCGCCATGAAACTGGACGGTCTGGACCTGTGCAAGCTGCTGGAAGTAAACGATTCGGCCACCAACATGGTGCACGCCGTGGCAAACCTGGAGCTGGTGCTCAAGGATAAGCTGGAGTTCGTCTCCAACAACCTGTACTATCCGCCTGCGGATGCCGCAGCGAAGTAAGAAGATGCTGAAAGGCCTGTCCGGATGCCGGGCGGGCCTTTTCTCTGCTTGAATGCATAATTTTTGTAAAAACCATTTGTTGGAATTGCTGATGACGGGATTCTGTGCTATACTATACAATGTATCACCATGAAAGTGAGGAAATTTACAAATTGCTGAACTACGATGCGATCCTGTTTGATGTGGATGGGACCCTGATCGATTCCGCTCCCGGTATCATAAATACATTAAAAGAAGTCTTTGCCAAGATGGGCGTGGACACCACAAATGTGAACCTGCGCCGCTACCTTGGCCCGCCGCTGCGCAAGAGCTTTGGTGAGCACTTTACCGACCCGGCCCTCATTGAAAAGGCCACCGCCCTGTACCGCGACAGCTACGCCGTCAAGGGCAGCCACGAGTGCGCCGCCTACCCCGGTGCAGCAGAGATGCTGCAGCGCCTGAAGAACGCGGGCCTTGTGCTGTGCACCGCTACCTCCAAGCCCACGCAGGTCGTCACGCCCATTCTGGAAGAAAAGGGCCTTGCAGGCTATTTTGATTTTATCGGCGGCGCGTCCATGGACGAGAGCCGCGACACCAAGACCGATGTGGTGCGCCATGTGCTGGCCCAGCCCATGATGCAGGGCAGGCGGGTGCTGATGGTGGGCGACCGCAACGACGACATGCGCGGCGCTGCGGACTGCGGGCTGGATGCCGCCGGTGCGCTGTACGGCTACGGCAGCAGGGAAGAGCTGGAACCCTTCCACCCGGTGCTGCTGGCCGAAAGCTGCGCCAGCCTTGCAGACCAGATCCTGAACGGACAGGCATGACCGGAAGGCCCTGTGCCGGAAACGAAATGAATGGTGAGAGATATGAGAAATACACGACCGGAAAAGCAAGCGCTTACTCCTATGCAGAAGCAGGCTGTGCTGGTGTGCAGTGTGTGCGCGCTGGCAGCCATTCTGACCATTGCCATTACCATGACGCTGCTCAAGCGCGGCAAGACCCCTGCGGCCCCGGGGGAACAGCCCTCCAGCGAGGTGCTGGTGCCGGGCGAAGAGGATATCTCGGATCACTACCAGATCAGCGAGACCTCTGCCGCCCTGCTGCCGGAGACCGCCGACGCGGGCGAGAGCTACCAGAAGGAAACGCTGTTCCTCGGCGATTCCAACACGGTGCGCCTGTACGCCAACGGCCTGATCAGCCTGCAGCAGTTCTGCGCCAAGGAGGGCATTGGCACCCATGCCGCCCTGAACGAGGGCATCGTTACCTTTAAAAAGGACAGCAGCACCTACACCATTGCGCAGGCCGTGGCCAAAATGAAGCCCCGCCGCGTGGTCATCATGCTGGGCACCAACGATACCGGCATGAGCGTGGACGAGTTCATCAGCAGCTACACCGCGCTGGTGCAGGCCATTCAGGAAAGCTACCCCTACACCGACATCATCGTGAACACGGTGCCGCCGGTGCCCGCAAACCACGCAAACTACCCCCACATGGACCAGACCAAGATCGACGACTTCAACATGGCCCTGCTGTCCATGTGTGAGCAGATGGGCCTGAAGTTCCTCAACAGCGCCGAAGCGCTGAAGGATGCCAACGGCTATGGCCGCGAGGATTACTACCAGACCGGCGATATCCACCTGAAGCCCGTGGGCCTGAAGGCCATGCTGAGCTATCTGCGCACCCACGCTTACCAGACCGACGACCGCCGCCCGGACACCGCCAACATCCCCACCCGCGCCGAGTATACCCCGAACCCCAGCTCTGCGGTGACAGCACCCAGCAGCTCGGAGGCTGCAGGCTCTTCCGAAGAGCAGGGCGTGCTGTATCAGGCCAGCTACCGGGTGGACAAGACCGGCGGCACCCTTTCCAGCGGCAGCGACAGCGGCAAGACATCTCTCTCCTATGAAGTGACCAGCGCCGCCCAGTCCATCAGCGTGACGGCTGTGCCGCAGGACGGCTATGTGTTCGTCAAGTGGAGCGACGGTGTGACCCAGAAGACCCGCACCGATACGAACTTCAAGCAGAACGTGGACGTGACCGCCGTGTTTGCAGCGGCTTCCGTGCATATCAGCAGCACCGGCAAGGCCGTGCTGGGCGATTCCTACACCTTTACCGCAAAGCTGGGCGGCAAGCACCTCACTTCCGACAGCATCCGCTGGTACGCCAACGGTGTGGAAGTGCCGCAGGCGGCGGGCAAGACCACCGTCAAGGTGGAGATCGACCCCTCCATGCTCAATGCGACCTTTAAGGTGTACGCAGTGGCAAGCTACAACGGCTGCACCGTTACCAGCAACGTCCTGAATGTGACGGTCAGCGGCGTAAGCTCCGGCAGCTCTTCGTCCAGCTCCGGCAGCTCCGGCAGCACGTCGGGCAGCAGTTCTTCCGGCAGCACCAGCTCTTCCGGTGCATCGTCCGGCACCACCTCCGGGGCATCCTCCGGAGCTACATCCACCTCCGGCAGCTCGTCTCACAGCTCTTCCAGCAGTGAGAGCACGGCTTCCCCGGCAGGCTCGGCTTCTGCTTCCAACGGAACAGCCAGCTCTTCCCACAGCACCAGCTCGTCCCACGCGGGCTCTGGTGAGAGCAGCTCGGCTTCCCATAGCAGCTCCAGCAGCGAGAGCAGCTCTGCAAGCTCTGGCAGCTCCCATGCGGCTTCGGAATCCAATGCCAGCAAGGAAGCCGCCAACGAGCAGTCCGCATCCACGGACTCCGCGTCCTGAGGCTGTCACCCCGGCCTGCCGTGCCGCATAGGCTGGCAGGAAGGGAGGCGTTTGCATGTACTACGAGGAACCCCGCATCCCGGCGCTGCCCGGGGAAGAGAACGTGACCGACGGCAGCGTGGACGATTACGGCACCGACTGGGAGAACGTGGACAATGGCGCGCTGGAAGAGGAAATGGCAAAGTGTGCTGCCACCCCCTGTGATGTCAAAACCACCTGCCCGGACAACGACCCGGAGCAGACAGACGTACCACCGTACGAAATTGTAACAGAATGATGTGAAGCCAGCTCTGTTTACGGCAGGGCTGGCTTCTGCCTGTTGTTGAGCGCATGGCAGCTGAGGCCATGGCAGAAGGAAAAGAGGGAAGGTTTATGGCAAAATATTATTGCATCCTGTTCGATGCAGACAATACCCTGCTGAACTTTGACGCAGCCGAAAGCAAGGCACTGGCCGAAACGCTGGTGAACTACGGCATTGAGCCGGACGCAGAAACGGTGCAGACCTACCGCACCATCAACTCGGAGCTGTGGCGGCAGCTGGAAAAAGGCCAGCTCAAGCGGGAAAAGCTCATGGCGGAGCGGTTCACCCGCTTCCTCAAGGCCATTGATGCCGCCGGTGACGGAGCCGAGATGAACCGCTTCTATCTGGAACAGCTCTCCACCCACCCGGACCTGATGGGGCCGGAAGTGCTGGATGTGCTGCGGGAGCTTTCCGAGGTGGCAACGCTGGCCGTTGTGACCAACGGCTTCCAGAAGGTGCAGACCCGCCGTCTGGCCGAGAGCGGTGTGCTGAACTTTATGGAGGACGTGTTCGTCTCCGAGAAGATGGACAGCGAAAAGCCGAACCGGAAGATCTTTGATGCGGCCCTGCGCGCCCTTGGCGTGGAGAACCGCGAGCATGTGCTGGTGGTGGGCGACGGCCTGAGCAGCGACATTCAGGGCGGCGTGAATGCGGGCCTTGACACCTGCTGGTATAACCCCAGCCACGCCGAGAACCCCGGCAAGGTGGTGCCCACCTACGAGATCGCAGACCTGAAAGAGCTGTACCCGCTGGTGATGGAGCAGGAAGAGCTGGCCAATGTGGGCCTGAAGAACCGCCGCCACCAGTGCTGAGCCAATAAGCGGATGGAGAACGGGATCATAAAACTATGCTGATACATTTGGAAAAACTAGGCAAGAGCTTTGGCGAAAAGATCGTGCTGCACGATGTGACCGCCAGTGTCGAGCGGGAGGACCGCATCGGCATCGTGGGCCAGAACGGCGCGGGCAAGACCACCCTGCTCAAGATTTTGACCGGCGAGTATCAGGACTACGAAGGCGAGTTCAGCGTGACCCACGGCGTGACGCTGGGCTATCTGGAACAGAACGCAAAGCTGGATGCCACGCTGGATCTCTACGGCGAGATGCGCTCCACCTTTGCCCCTGTGCTGGATGCCATGGCTCAGATGCAGGTGCTGGAACGCAAAATGGCCGCGCAGCCGGACGACACGGAGCTGCTGGCCCGGCACGACCAGCTGCAGAACATCGTGGATGCCGCCGACGGCTACAACATGGATGTGAACATCAAAAAGGTGCTGTCCGGCATGGGCTTTGCGCAGGATACATGGCAGAAGAACATTGCGGTGCTCTCCGGCGGCGAGCTGACGAGGCTGCGGCTGGCAAAGCTGCTGCTGGAAAAGCCGGACGTGCTCATTCTGGACGAGCCCACCAACCACCTGGACTTTGCCACCATGGAATGGCTGGAAAACTACCTCAAAAGCTATTCCGGTGCGGTGCTGGTGGTCAGCCACGACCGCTACTTCCTCGATAACGTGTGTACGAAGATCTGGGAGGTCTCCTTCCAGACCATGACCACCTACAAGGGCAACTTCTCGGCCTACCTGCCCCAGAAGGAAGCCGCCGATGCCCTGCGCCAGAAGCAGCACGATGCAGATGTGGCACTGGCCGAAAAGCTGCAGGACTACGTGGACCGCAACCTTGTGCGCGCTTCCACCACCAAAATGGCCCAGAGCCGCCGCAAGCAGCTGGAAAAGCTGGAGATCACCGAAGCGCCCAAGGACGAGACCAACCAGCTCAAGTTCCGGTTTGAATATGACGTAGAACCGTGGAACGAGCTGGTGCTGCTCAAGAACCTGACCATCAAAATAGGGGAGCGCACCCTGCTGGAACCCTTTACCTACACGGTGTGCCGCGGCCAGCGGCTGGTGATCGCAGGCCCCAACGGCGCGGGCAAGTCCACCCTGATGCAGGTGCTGGACGGCAAGCGCCGCCCCTCCGGCGGCATGGTGCGGCTGGGCACCGGCGCACGGCCCAGCATCTTTGCCCAGCAGCAGAACCGTCTGGGGCAGGGCCGGGTCATCGATGTGATCTGGAACAAGTACCCCCGCATGACCGAGCTGGAAGTGCGCAGCCATCTGGCAAAGCTGGGCTTCCGGGGCGAGACGGTGTTCAAGCCCTGCGAGGCGCTTTCCGGCGGCGAGCTGGCCCGCCTGCGCTTTGCGGAGATCGTGCTGGAACGGCCCAACCTGCTGTTTCTGGACGAGCCCACCAACCATCTGGACATCTACACCCGCGAAAACCTTACCGAGGCCCTCATGGCCTACACCGGCACGCTGCTGCTGGTCACCCATGACCGCCACCTGATGAACAGTCTGGCCTGTCCCATCCTCTACCTTGAGGACGGCAAGGCCACCCTCTACCCCAGCTACGATGCCCTGATGGGCCGCAGCGCCCCGGCACCTGCCGTGCAGAAGGCCGCCGAACCGGCCAAGACCGGCTACGGCAGGGAGCAGCGCCGCCGCCGCGCCGAGCTGCGGGCCAAGATCAAGGCCTGCGAGGACGAGATGGAAGCCTGCGGTGCACGCGAAGTGGAGCTGGACAACGAGATCAACTCGCCCGAGGTGTACAACGACCCCGACCTGCTGCGCCAGAAGAGCGACGAGCTGAGCGACCTGCGCTTCCATCAGGAAGAGCTGTTTGCCGCGTGGGAAGCTGCCATGGAAGAGCAGGAAAGCTACGAACAGAGCCAGCAGACCGAAGAGTAAAGGAGGGTGCAGCATGCCCCAAAACAGACGCAGTTACGAAAAAACGCGCCGCATCGCCCTTTCCGGCCTGCTGTTTGCGCTGGCCATGGCACTTTCGTTCATTGAGGGCACGCTCACCATCCCGGGCCTTTTGCCGGGCATGAAGCTGGGCCTTGCCAACATCGTGGTGATGTACGCGCTGTTTTTCATGGGGCCAAGGCAGGCGCTGGTGCTGGACGTGCTCAAGGCGCTGTTCGTGTTTCTGGTGTCCGGCTTCACGGCGGGCCTTCTCTCGCTGTGCGGCGGCCTTTTGTCCCTGCTGGTGATGTGGGTGCTGTACTACCTGCTGCCGGTGCGGCCCACCTGGTTCATCCTGTCCGTATGCGGCGCACTGGCCCACAACATCGGCCAACTGCTGGGCGCGGGCGTGATCATCTCGTCCTCGCTGTCCTTCTACTACGCGCCGGTCATGCTGGTGCTGGGCCTTGTGATGGGCGCACTGACCTCCATCACCCTCAAGGCCCTGCTGCCGGCTCTTGGCAAAATGGGCTTCTCCACGCAGGAAAAGCGGGGGGAATAACCAACCGTCCATGCATCACAGTTGCATTTTGGCCGGAAATCAGTATAATAAGGAAACAACCTGCTATTTTAAAGATAAAATCTCTTGCATACAGCGCTGCCGCCGTGGGAAAGTGCGCGGCAGCCGGGAGGTGTTTGCACTATGAGTGAAAAAGTTACCATCAAGGTGGAGCGCAAAAAGCTGCATCTGCCCACCATCGCCCTGCGGGGTCTGGTGGTGTTCCCCAACAATCTCGTCCACTTTGAGGTGGGCCGCGAAAAGAGCATTGCCGCCGTGGAGTGGGCAATGGCAAATAATTCCAACGTGTTTCTGGTGGCACAGAAGTCCATGGACACCACCGAGCCGCAGCAGGCAGACCTGTTCAGCTACGGCGTGGTGGCCGAGGTCAAGCAGGTGCTGCGCGTCTCCGGGGACCTTGTAAAGGTCCTGGTGGAGGGCAAGTACCGCGCAAAGCTCAGTGCACTGGATGCCAGCGGCGATTTCCTGCTTTCGGAGGTGCGCCCGGCCCCGGTGCGCGCAGGCAAGGCCGACGATGCCGTGGAGACCGAAGCGCTGCTGCGCGCCCTCAAGGCCGGGTTTGACGAGTACCTTGGCATGAACCCGCGCCTTGGCAAGGACGTGGTGTTTGCCATCGTTTCCAGCGACGACCCCGCCTTCCTCAGCGAGTACATGCCCGCAAACCTGCTGTTCCGCTACGAGGACAAGCAGGCTGTGATGGACGAGGGCACCCTGAACGGACGGCTGAAAAAGCTCATCGAGATGCTGCGCCGTGAGTGTCAGGTGATGAAAATTGAAAAGGAGATCGCGGAAAAGGTCAACGAGTCCATGGACAAGAACCAGCGCGATTACTACCTGCACGAACAGCTGCACATCATCAGCGACGAGCTGGGCGAGGGCGACGACACCCACGCCGAGGCCGACGAGTACCGCCGCAGGATCACCGGGCTGCACCTTGCCGAGGACAGCGAGAAGAAGCTGCTCAAGGAAGTGGACCGCCTTGCCAAGATGCAGGGCTCCAATCAGGAGGCAACGGTCATCCGCACCTATCTGGACACCTGCCTTGACCTGCCGTGGAACACCTTTACGGTGGACGACCTTGATATCAGCCGCGCACAGCAGATTTTGGACCGCGACCACTACGGCCTGAAAAAGGTGAAGGACCGCATTCTGGAAACGCTGGCCGTGCGCAAGCTGGCACCGGACGTGAAGGCACAGATCATCTGCCTTGTAGGCCCTCCGGGCGTGGGCAAGACCAGTATTGCACGCTCCATCGCCGAAAGCCTTGGCCGCAAGTATGTGCGTATCAGCCTTGGCGGTGTGCGGGATGAAGCCGAGATCCGCGGCCACCGCCGCACCTACATCGGTGCCATGCCCGGCAAGATCATCACTGCCATGATCTCTGCCAAGAGCGCGAACCCCCTCATGCTGCTGGACGAGATCGACAAGCTGGCAGGCGACTTCCGGGGCGACCCGGCCGCAGCCCTGCTGGAAGCGCTGGACCCGGAGCAGAACAGCACCTTCAACGATCATTTCATCGATATCCCGTTCGATTTGAGCCATGTGCTCTTTATCACCACGGCTAACGACCTTGGCAGCATCCCCGGCCCGCTGCGCGACCGCATGGACGTGATCGAGCTGCCCAGCTACACCCGCGTGGAAAAATACAACATTGCCCGCAAGCACCTGCTGCCCAAGCAGCTCAAGGCCTGCGGCCTGACCGGCAAGGTCACGCTGAGCCAGAGCGCGCTGTACGGCATCATCGACGGCTACACCCGCGAGGCCGGTGTGCGCAATCTGGAACGCACCATCACCAGCGTGCTGCGCAAGTGCGCCCGCAAGATCGCCGCAGGCGAGACGGAAAGCGTCTCCGTTACCGGCACCATGCTGGAACAGCTGCTTGGCCCCCGCTTTGTCAAGCCCGACTTCCTCAACCGCACCAACGCGGTGGGCATCGCCAACGGTCTGGCATGGACCAGCGTGGGCGGCGAGACCCTGCCCATCGAGGTGCAGGTCATTCCAGAGGGCAGCGGCAAGATCACCGTCACCGGTTCGCTGGGCGACGTGATGAAGGAGAGCGCGCAGCTGGCCGTTACGTGGGTGCGCGTGCACGCCGCCGAGTACGGCATCGACCCGGAAAAACTCAAGAAGTGCGACCTGCACATCCACGCCCCGGAGGGCGCAGTGCCCAAGGACGGCCCTTCTGCCGGTGTCACCCTGACCACGGCGCTGGTGTCCTGCCTGTCCGGCATCCCGGTGCGCGGCGATGTGGCCATGACCGGCGAGATCACCCTGCACGGCAACGTGCTGCCCATTGGCGGCCTGCGGGAAAAGAGCATGGCGGCCTACCGCGAGGGTATGAAAACGGTGCTCATCCCCAAGGACAACGAACCCGACCTGTATGAGGTGGACGACGAGGTGAAGAAGAACCTCACCTTCCTGCCCATGCAGAGCCTGACACAGGTGCTGAACGCGGCCCTGCTCAAGCCCCAGAACGCAAAGAAGGCCAAGGCTCCCAGCCGCACCCATGCAAAGAAAAAGGCGGCAGACGCCGCCATTGTGCCGCCCACCGCAGAAAAGCCCCAGCCCGGCGCGGTGTGCTGAGAATAGGGCAGGGCGGCAGATAGCTTTCTCCGCGAACAGCCCGGGACTCCAGTCCCGCCCCAACGCTTGCGCGCCGGGGCCCCACCCCCAGGACATTCGCTGGAGAAACTATCTGCCGTCCTGCTGGGATCGGCACCGGATACTCCGGCAAGATGCGCGAAGCCATGTCTAAAGTGCAGGCTGCGACTAAAATCGACAGAAAAGCCCGACGGGAAGTGCGAGGGCTTGCCTTCGCTGGTGGTCTGGCGAGCGCAGGCGGGACGGAGTGTCCGGTGACAATCCCCTTATCAAAGAAAGGAAAGCTCCATGAATTACAACAAAGCTGATTTCATTGCCAGCTACGGCATTTCCAGCCAGCTGCCCGAGAGCGACCGCCCGGAGCTGAGCTTTTCGGGGCGGTCCAACGTGGGCAAATCCAGCCTCATCAATAAGCTGTGCAGCCGCAAAAACCTTGCCCGCGTGTCCAGTACGCCGGGCAAAACGGCTACCATCAATTTCTATTCGGTGGACGACTGCTACTTTGTGGACCTGCCCGGCTACGGCTACGCCAAGGTGAGCAACGCCGACCGTGAGCGCTGGGACGACCTCATCAACAGCTATTTTGAGGCCCCGCGCCACCACACCCTGCTGGTGCAGCTGCTGGACTGCCGCCACGCCCCCAGCGCCGACGATGAGCAGATGCTGCGCTACCTGCACTATCACCAGATCCCCTACGTGGTGGCCCTGACCAAGGCCGACAAGCTCAAAAAGAGCCAGCTGGCCAAGACGCTGGAAGACTTTGAGAACTTCTGCCGCCCCTATGGCTGCCAGAAGGTGGTGCTGACCAGCGGCGAGAACGGCTACGGCATCCCGGAGCTGCAGGCGGTGCTCAATTCCGCTGTGGCCGGGGAACAGGAAGCGGAGTAAACCATGGCCTACAACGAATTTGCCTATTTCTACGATGAATTCAACGGCGAGGCCGATTACGATGCCCTGTATGCCCACATCCATGCAAAGCTCAAGGAGCACGGCATCCACGACGGCATCCTTGCCGACCTTGGCTGCGGCACCGGTGAGCTGACGTTGATGCTCACGCAGGCGGGCTATGATATGATCGGCATTGACCAGTCTGAGGAGATGCTCTGCGTTGTGCGCGATAAGGCCGAACAGCTGGGCCTTTCCGGCAGGCTGCTGCTGCTCCGGCAGGACCTGCTCAAGCTCGATCTGTACGGCACCATCCGGGGCGCGGTATCCACCTTTGACACCTTCAACCACATCCCGGACCTCGACACCGCCATTGCCAACGCGGGCTTTTTCATGGAGAAGGGCGGGGTGTTCCTGTTCGATATGAACACGCCCTACAAACACCGGAACGTGCTGGGCGACAACGCGTTCACCTTTGAGGAAGAGGATGCCGCCTGTGTGTGGCGCAACCACTACGATGCCGCCAACCGCCGCGTGGAGATCACCGTGGACATCGACTACCACGAGACCGGCGAGCACTTTCACGAGCAGTTCTGCGAGTACACCTATGACCTTGACACCATCCGCACCGCGCTGGAAAAGCACGGCTTTGCGCTGGAAAGCGTCTGCGACGGCGAGACCTTCGGCCCGCTGACCGAGGACAGCCAGCGCTATTTCTTCTGCGCAGTCAAGCAGTATACACAATTGGAGGGATAACTTTATGGCAAATCTGATCCGCGGCCTGTCGGAGAACGGCGGGGTCGTGTTCTGCGGCGTGGATTCCACCCAGATCGTCCGCAAGGCCGAAAAGCTGCACACTACCAGCGCCACCTGCAGCGCGGCACTGGGCCGTCTGCTCACCGGCGCGGCCCTGATGGGCTCCATGCTCAAGGACGACCGTGACCAGATCACCCTGCGTGTGTCCGGCGGCGGCCCGGCGGGCGTGGTCATTGCCTGCACCGACGGCACCGGCAACGTGAAGGGCTGCATCGATCACCCCTTGGTGGAGCTGCCCGCAAAGCCGAACGGCCACCTGGATGTGGGCGGCGCTGTGGGCAAAGACGGTGTGCTCACCGTCATCCGGGATAACCGCCTGCAGAAGGAGCCTACCGTGGGGCAGGTGCCGCTGGTCTCCGGCGAGATCGCCGAGGACCTGACCGCCTACTACGCCTACAGCGAGCAGGTGCCCACCGTCATGGCGCTGGGCGTACTGGTGGACAAAGACCTGTCCATCCTGTGCGCAGGCGGCTTTATGGTGCAGCTGCTGCCCGGTGCCACCGATGCGGAGATCGATCAGCTGGAAAAGAATATCGCGGCCATGCCGTCCGTCACCACCCTGCTGCACGAGGGCAAGACCCCCGAGGACATGATGCAGCTGGCGCTGGCGGGTTTTGAACCCAACGTGCTGGACGAGCGCGATGTGCATTACCAGTGCGACTGCAGCGCCGAGCGCACCAAAGAGATGCTGTTCAGCCTTGGCCGCAAGGAGCTGGTGAGGATGCGCGACGAGGACCCCGCCTGCGAGGTGGTGTGCCACTTCTGCCACAGCAAGTACCAGTACGACCTGAACGACCTGCTTGCCGAGTACGACGCGCAGGCAGCGGAACGTGCCGCTGCAGAGCAGGGGACTTGACAAACCGCTAAAAAACAACTATACTACAAACAGAAAAGGCGCTGTCCGCAATGGTCAGCTTCCCTTCGGCTAAGGAGTCAATAAGAATGACCGCTCAGGTTTGGGAGTCTGGGGCGGTCATTTCTTATTGTTATGGATCTCTTTGAAGATTGCCCATGCGATCTGAAATGTAATCCCAACTGTGCCGCCAACAATGACGAACAGCTGCAGAACATCGTTCAACACCATGATGCATCCCCCCTTCCGCGTTTGCGAACGGGGGAACAAACAATAAGCTTTTACGTCCCCCGGACGCTTGCCGGAGGGAAGCATGACCACCTGCGCTTGCAGATAGCACCTTAACGCCACCCTTCGGGGTGGCATTTTTAGTTTAGCATACTTTTTGACGAATTACAACGGGAATCCTTTCACCCGCAGATGTCCGCTGCCACGGTGTAGGTGACGGTATAGTCCAGTACATTGCCGTTCACGGTGCAGTCCTCTTTGCGGGCGATGTGCTCCGCGTCCGGCCATGCGGCGTACAGCGCCTGCAGGCTTTGCAGCCGGGCCAGCGCGGCGGCCTGCGCTTCGGTGCGGTGCAGCGTTTCCGGCTGCTGCACAGAGCGGCAGGTCTCCTCCACAGAGCAGGGCAGGGCAAGGCCCAGCAGCGGCACCTCCGGCTGGAAGTGCCGGAGGATCACCGCCGCATGTTCCGGCGCAGGCGCGGCGGGCAGGGAGAAGGTGTGCCCGAACGCTGTCACCCGGTATGCGCGGGTGCACGCGCCGGTGTACTGCTGCACCGTCTCTTCCAAGGGCACGGTGCGGGTGTCGCTCCACTCAAACTGCGCAACCACCGTTCCGGCGGCGGGCGCAAAGATCAGGGTGCCGTCCCGCTCGGCGCGGGCTGTGCCAATGAGGCCCTGCCCGGCTTCTACCTGCTGGCCCGGCTGCACCAGCATGGTGCCGCTGGTAAGGTTCGTGCGCAGAACAGTGCCGCTGCATCTGGCCCGGATGCCGTGCAGCGTTCCGGCGGCAATGTCCGGCTTGGGTCTGGCCGCGGCGGCTTCCACCACCAGCCGCCCTTTGGCAAAATTCAGGCTGGCCCAGGAGAACTCGCCGCTGTGCAAAAGGGCGTACTCCCCGGCGGTGAGCTTTGCCTCGGTCACAGCCGCACCGGGCTGCAGGCCCGCTTCCCGCAGGACGGCGCAGGCCCGCGCAGCCTGTCCGGTGGTGAGGGAAGAGGTATCCGCATACCAGACGAACTGCTGTGCAAAGAGCAGCAGCGGCACAAACACCGCCAGCCCCGCCCAAAGCCCGGCCCGGCGCAGCAGGGGGCGCAGACGGAAATACAGCCCCAGCTTCCGGCGGATGCGCAGCCGCACCCGGTGCTTGCGGGCCAGCGCGGCAAGGCGCGGGTACCGCCACGCGGCGCACCGCCCGCCAAACCCTCCCGGCAGAGCCGTTACCCCGTAGGGATGCAGCCTGGCCCGGGCGGCAGCGGTAAGCAGGGCTTCGGTGCTGCCATTGCATGCGGTGAACTCCACCGCGGCCCAAAGGCTTACCGGTTCCATGGGCACCTCCTAGTCATCCGCAAAGTCCGTGCGCACGAACCGCCCCCGCAAGGTCAGGCGGCTGGCGGTAAGGGTGACGATCTTCAGCCCGTCGCCGTAGATGGTCAACCGGCCATGGGGCATCTGCAGGCACAGCCGGTCGGGGCTGTAGGCCAGAATGCGGCAAAAGTGCTCCACCTCCATGCGGCCCCCGCTCAGGTAGACGGCAGGGGCGTGGTAAAAGCCCGGCGGCGGCTGACGGAACAGCAGGGCCAGCCAGCTTTGCGGCCTAAGCCGCTTTTTGCGCTTGGCACACATCCCATTCCCTCCCATCCCGCAGTTCTGCCCGCGGCGCGCTGCTACATATATATGGATGCGGAGGGCTGAGTTATGAATCGAAGCTGGAATTTCCGGCGGGGCGTGCTGCTGGCGCTGGCAGGGTACACGGCGTTTCTGGTGTTTGCCGCGCCGCAGCGCTGTGCCGATGCCCTGCAGGCGGGGCTGCGGCTGTGCGGCGGGCCGCTGCTGGTATCGCTGTTTCCGTTCCTCGTCGTATCGGCGCTGGCGGCAGGCTGCGGGGCCGGGCAGTGGCTGGGCTTTGTGTTCCGGCCTGCGGCGCGGCTCATGGGCATCCGGGCAAAGAGTGCGGGCGGCGTGCTGCTCATTGGGGCCTTGGGGGGCTTTGCACCGGCGGCGGTGGCTGCGTCCGAAGCCGTGCGCACCGGTCAGCTCACTTCCCGGCAGGCCTCGGCGCTGCTGCCCGCCTGTGTGTGCAGCGGGCCGTCCTTTGTTATCCTCACGGTAGGGCAGCAGATGCTGGGCAGCCGCGCGGTGGGGGTGCGGCTGTTTGCGGCCCAGCTGCTGGCGGGATACCTCACGGCGGCGCTGCTGTGCCGGATGCAGGGCGGGGCCGGGCAGGCTCCACCCGCGCAGGGGGAAACCATCCAGCTGCCCGCACTGGACGCGGTGATCGCGCAGGCGGCAGTGACCTATCTGAAGCTCTGCGGCTTTGTGCTGTACTTCCGGCTGCTGGCGGCAGGGTGCGGGGCATTGCTGCCACAGCCGTGGGCGGCGCTGCCCGCCATGCTGCTGGAAGTGTGTTCCGGCTGCGATCAGGCCGCCCGCACCGGGCTGTGGGCCAGCACGCTGTGCTGTGCGGCGCTCAGTGTGCAGGGGGTGTCGGTGCTTTTGCAGGTGCGCACCATCTGCCCGGCCGAGATCTCGCTGCGGCCTTTGCTGGCAGCGCGGGCGGTGCATCTGCCGCTTTCGGTGGCGCTGTTCTGGCTGGGCAGCACCGTGCCGGTGCAGGCCGTGCAGACCTTTACCACCCTGACCGAACGGGTGGTGGTGCTGCGCCGTGTGCCGCTGGACTGCGCCCTGCTGGCCTTTGCCGTGTGCTGCATCACGGTGGAGGAGTTGGCGCGGAGTTAAGGTACGGGCTGGGCTGTGGGCTGGGAGTTTCTCCAGCGAATGTCCGGGAAGTGGGGCCCCGTGCGTAAGCACAGGGGCGGAACCGTGGGTTCCGGGCTGTTCGCGGAGAAAGCTGCCAGCACGCAGCCTATGGCTTCAGGGAACTTTATCAGGTGCTACTGTAGGAGCGTTATCTGAGCAAGTTTAAACTTTTAAACGATACAACGATTGAAAAGTGACTTTGTCAAGGTGAGAAAGTTCCATTGCTCTGAGAAAGTTCCAACCTTGTCAAATGCCTGAACTTTGTCAAGTTGACAAACATCAAATTTATAACGTAGATCAGTATTTAAAATGGAACTTTGTCAGATGTTTCTCCACAGTAGCAGGTATACCAGCGATTCCTGCCATCTTTTCCGCGGATCGCCTGCTTTGCGATCTGGCTGGACTTTGTAAGCTCACTGTACACACGGTTGTAGGTACTGTCACTGCACCCGATCTCCCGCAGGACGGCGGCGCGCAGCTCGTTGCTGGGCATCGACCCAAGGCGGCTCTCGGACAGAACGTTCAGGATGGCGCTGCGGGTGTCCTGCCGGGTCTCCGCCGTGCGCACCCGCCGCTCCTCAATGAAGTCGGCATCCTTCTTGTCGGTGTAGCCGTCAAACACGGCCCGCGCGGTCTTTACGCCCTCCACCTCCACATCGTCGATGTGCAGCAGCACCGTCTGCTGGGGGCGGGCGTAGCTGTTTTTCTCGTGGCTGAGATAAATTTTGCCGTCGTTCTTGGCGCGGCCCATCATCAGCACGCTGCGGGCCATGTCCCAGATATCCGAGCTGTCGGCCAGACGTGCGCGGCCGGAAACGCCCTGCTTTTTGTTGGAGTGCATCACGATGAGCACCGCGCAGCCCTGCTTTGCGGCAATGGCGCGCAGCGGCAGCAGGGCACTGCGCATCTGGTTGCGGCTTGCCATCTCCACATCGGAGGGCAGAAAGCTCTGCAGCGGGTCCACGATGAGCAGCAGCGGCCCGGCCTTGGCGGCAAAATCCGCCAGTGCCGGATCCTTGAGGGTAAGGGGCTGGCCGGTCTTGCCAAAGTAGTCGTCGGCGGTCAGCACCAGCACCCGGTTCATGTCGGCCCCGGCCGCCAGCAGACGGGCCTTGAGCACCTTGCCGGGGTCGTCCTCGCCCGCAAGCAGCAGCACCTTGCCGGTCTGCTGCGGCGGCAGCGGAAAAAAGCCGGAGGTCTTGCCCGCCGTCACATAGGCAATGAGCTGTGCCTGCCAGATGCCCTTGCCGGTGCCGCCGTCGGCACCCAGCAGCGACACTTCGCCCAGCGGCAGCAGCTGCGGCACCAGCCACGCCACGCTCTGCATGGGCACATCGGCCAGCAGGCCGGGCTGCGCCGCGCTGCCCTCCAGCGCAAGCTTGCGCTGCTTTGCGTCCGCGTTCACGGTTGCCATAAAGGCTGCGGGGTCGGCCTGCCACGCCTGCTTGCAGGTGTTGAGCCATTGATCGATCTTGTAATTGACGGCGGGCAGCTGCATGTTGCAGGCTGCGCCGCGCACATCGTCCAGCAGGTCTTCCCGTGCATCCGGGTCGGTCTGGTGGAACATTACCGCAAAGGTCAGGCGGCTGAACAGCTGCTGCTCGGTCCTGCAGGCATCCAGCATGTTCAGAAAGTCTGTGCGGTCCTGAATGGATACTCCCAAAATACATTTCTCCTTTCGCTGTGGTTTATAACTGGAAGCAAAACCAAATGTTGTTGCTATAAGTATAACTCTGAAAAAACAACGTGTCAACAAATAGTTTTTGCGCAAAAAGCCACAGCTTCCGGGGTGAAAATGCACCGGAAAATGGGGAAAGAAAAAGAGAAGGCGGGCACCTTCTCTTGACAAAACGGCAAAAAATAACTATACTACAAATAGAAAAGGTGCTGTCCGCAATGGTCAGCTCCTTCCGGTTAGATCAATAAGAATGACCGCTTACCGTTTGGAGACAGGGGCGGTCATTTCTTATTGTTATGGATCTCTTTGAAGATTGCCCATGCGATTTGAAATGTAATCCCAACTGTGCCGCCAACAATGACGAACAGCTGCAGAACATCGTTCAACACCATGATGCATCCCCCCTTCCGCGTTTGCGAACGGGGGAACAAACAATAAGCTTTTACGTCCCCCGGACGCTTGCCGGAGGGAAGCATGACCACCTGCGCTTGCAGATAGCACCTTAACGCCACCCTTTGGGGCGGCATTTTTAGTTTAACATACTTTTTGACGAAATACAATAAGAAGACACAGAAACGACGCTTTGTAAAATTTTATGGTGCATGGTTGCTTTTTGAAAAAAGCAGAGTATAATAAAAGTGAGAAAGTAAGAAAATCGCACAAAGGAGGATGAAGGATGCTGACGGAATTGAGGACAAAATCCCAGATCACCATTCCAAAGGATATTGTAATGAAGATGGGCCTGCGTGAGGGCGACAAGCTGGAGATCGTGGAGAAGGATGGCGTGATCGAGCTGATGCCGGTAGCCGTTTACCCCAAAAAGTATCTGGACGAGCTGCGCAGTGAGATCAACGAAGCAAAGGCCAAAATTGCGGCAGGGGAGCAGCCGGTGTTCGACACTGTGGACGCACTGTTTGAAGCGCTGGACGGTGCGGACGAATGAATTACAAGATCACCTACACCAAACGATTCATAAAGAACCTGAAGCGTTTGAACGCAGCGGAGCGGGCGCAGCTGAAAAAGAAGCTGGAAATTCTGGGAATGGATCCGCTGTATCCGTCGCTGCGCACAAAGCGTATTCAAGGCACGGTAGACTTGTTCGAGTTCAGCGTAAACATGGATGTGCGGGTCATCTGGCAGTACGACGGTGATACGATCATTCTGCTGTTGGACATTGGACACCATGATATTCTGAATCAATTTTAAAAGCCTGTAAACACGATAAAAAGGCCGCTGCGTTCACATGCAGCGGCCTTTCCATTTGATGGGGAGTATTCAGCGGCGGTTTACTGGATGCCGGTCACAGGGTAGTCCTGATCCTCAACGGCCTTCTTCAGCACGTCGTCGGCGACCTCGGCGTTCAGGGTGACGATGGCGGTGCCGGTCTCGTGGCTCACCACGGCCTCGTCCACCTCGGGCAGGGCTTCCAGAGCCTTCTTCACGCGGGCTTCGCAGTGGCCGCACATCATGCCTTCCACCTTCAGGGTCTTTTTCATAGCAGTGTCCTCCTTGGTACTCTCTTTATTTGCAACCGCTGCGGGCTGTGCGGAGACAGCGGGCAGGGAAGCAGCATTTTTTGCTGCACGATCGTGCTTTGTGCTGTGCACGTCGAACAGGTTCAGGCGCAGGGCGTTGCTTACCACGCAGAAGCTGGAAAGGCTCATGGCAGCAGCACCGAACATGGGGTTCAGCGTCAGGCCGAAGGGGATGAACACGCCTGCGGCCAGCGGGATGCCGATGATGTTGTAGATGAACGCCCAAAACAGGTTTTCGTGGATGTTGCGCAGGGCAGCACGGCTCAGGCGGATGGCGGCGGGCACGTCCGACAGCTTGGAGTTCATCAGCACCACGTCCGCCGCGTCGATGGCAACGTCGGTGCCTGCGCCGATGGCGATGCCGGTGTCGGCACGGGTCAGGGCCGGGGCATCGTTGATGCCGTCGCCCACCATGGCCACCTTGCCGGATGCCTGCAGCTGGCGGATGACCGCTTCCTTGCCGTCGGGCAGCACGCCTGCGATCACCTCGTCCACACCGGCCTGCCTGCCAATGGCATCGGCAGTGCGCTGGTTGTCACCGGTGAGCATGACCACGCGGATGCCCATGGCCTGCAGCTCCCGGATGGCCTGCGGGCTGTCCTCCTTGATGGTATCGGCCACCGCGATGATGCCCAGCAGGCGGCCTGCTCCGCCGAAGAACAGGGGCGTTTTGCCCTGTGCGGAAAGGGCTGCGGCCTTCTCCTGCAGCTGTGCGGGCACGGTGACTTTGGTGCCGATAAAGGACGCATTGCCGCCAAAGATCTCCACGCCGTCCAGCTTTGCGGCCAGACCGTTGCCCGGCAGGGCGGCAAAGCCGGATACCTCGGGGGCGGTGAGCTTCTGCGCGTCGGTGCAGGCCAGCACGGCCTTTGCCAGCGGGTGCTCGCTCTTGCGCTCCAGTGCGGCGGCAAGGGTGAGCAGCTCGGTCTCGGAAACGCCCTCGGCGGGCAGAATATCGGTCACTTTTGGTTCACCGCTGGTGATGGTGCCGGTCTTGTCCAGCGCCACGATCTGGGTGCGGCCTGCAGCTTCCAGCGAAGCGGCGGTCTTGAACAGGATGCCGTTCTTTGCACCCAGACCGTTGCCCACCATGATGGCCACCGGCGTTGCCAGACCCAGCGCACAGGGGCAGCTGATGACCAGCACGGAGATGCCGCGGGCCAGCGCATAGCCCAGCTCCCGGCCCAGCAGCAGCCACACGATGGTGGTGACCACCGCAATGGTAATGACCGCAGGCACGAAGAAACCGGACACCGTATCGGCGATTTTTGCAATGGGGGCCTTGGTGGCGGCGGCATCGCTGACCATCCGGATGATCTGGGCAAGGGTGGTGTCCTCGCCCACGCGGGTGGCTCGGCACTGCAGGAAACCGGACTGGTTGGTGGTGGCAGCGCTCACCTTATCGCCCTCGGCCTTGTCCACGGGGATGCTCTCGCCGGTCAGGGCGCTCTCGTTCACGGCGCTGATGCCTTCCAGCACGATGCCGTCCACGGGGATGTTCTCGCCCGGGCGCACCACAAAGATGTCCCCCTTCTGCACCTGCTCGATGGGCACGGTCACTTCGGCACCGTCCCGCAGCAGGGTGGCGGTCTTGGGGGCAAGCTTCATCAGGCTCTTGAGCGCGTCGGTGGTCTTGCCCTTGGAGCGGGCCTCCAGCATCTTGCCCACCGTGATGAGGGTCAAGATCATGGCGGCGGACTCAAAGTAGAACTCCATCATATAATGCATGACCAGCTCGCTGTTGCCGTCCACCTGCGCGCGGGTCATGGCGAACAGGGCGTAGGTGCTCCACACAAAGCTTGCCATGGAACCCATGGCCACCAGCGTGTCCATGTTGGGCGAGCCGTGGAGAAGCCCCTTGAAGCCGTTGATGAAGAACTTCTGGTTGATGACCATGACGATGCCCGCCAGCAGCAGCTGGACAAGGCCCATGGCGACGTGGTTGCCGTCGAACCAGTGGGGCAGGGGCCAGCCCCACATCATGTGGCCCATGGAGAAGTACATCAGCACCAGCAGAAAGCCCAGCGACGCAATGAGCCGCCGCTTGAGCTTGGGGGTTTCGTGGTCGGCCAGCGCGTCAAGGTCGGCGCTGGTGGCGCTGGCAGCCGCCGCGCCCGCACGCTTGGGGCTGGCACCGTAGCCGGCATCCTGCACGGCCTTGATGATCTCGGCAGAGCTGGCGGTGCCCTCCACGCCCATGGAGTTGGTCAGCAGGCTCACCGAACAGCTGGCAACGCCGGGCACCTTGCTCACGGCCTTTTCCACCCGGGCAGAGCAGGCTGCGCAGCTCATGCCGGTAACGTTGTATTGTTCCATAAAATATCACTCCTACGTTGAGTATGCACGGGAAAAGGCTTCTTATTTCATGAGCTTGGGCAGCAGATTCATCAGCTCGTCCAGCTTTGCCTCGCTGCCCGCACGCAGGTCGTCCGCCACGCAGGTGGAGATGTGCTGGGCCAGCAGCTCTTTGGAAAAGCTGTTCAGCGCCGAGTTCGCCGCCGCCACCTGCACAAGGATGTCCACGCAGTAGGCATCCTTTTCCAGCATGCCGCGGATGCCGCGCACCTGCCCCTCGATGCGTCTGAGCCGGTTCAGCAGGGCCTTGTATTCCTCCGGGCTGCGGTCTTTGTGGCGGCAGCAGGAGGGGGTGACGCTTTCGGTGGGCACAGCGGATGCGTCAATGGCCGGAGCCGTGGCAGCTTCGGGCTGGGCGGGCGTGCCGCAACAGCAGCAGGGCTTTTTCTCGTTGTCCATAAAATATCTCCTTTACCCATAGGGGGTATGTGTCTTACAGCATGAGTATAGCACAGCAAACCCGATAAATCAAGTAGGGAATTGAAAAATACAAACAAAAAGAGGGAGGGCACTGCAAATGCCTTCCCTCTATCAAATAACTTTTACTTCTCCAGAATCCGCGGCACAAACAGGCCCAGCATCTTGCCCCACCAGTACCACTCGTGGGAGACATCGCCGCCCCAGACCTCGAGGTGGGCGGGCAGGCCCTGTGCGGCCAGCACATCGGCCAGCGCCTGCGTGTCGGCTTTGGCATCGTCCTCGTAGGCACCCTGACCGGCGCAGAGCATCAGGCTGTTCTCCTTGGCCTTGGCCAGAGCCAGCTTGTCGGCGATGCCGTTCTCGGCCAGATACTGCAGGGGAGAGCAGCGCAGCACCAGATCGTCGGCTTCACTGCCCCAGAAGCGGGCCAGATCGTAGATGCCGGAAAGGCCGATGGCACCGGCAAAAAGCTTGGGACGGCGCAGGCGGCAGTTGACGGCGTGCACAGCGCCAAGGTCGATGCCCACACACCACAGCTTGGCATCCTTTGCGGCACCGTTCAGGGCCAGCACCCGGGGAGCCAGCTCGGCGGTAAGGTAGACGAAGTACTTTTCCTCCATCTCGGCGCGGCGGCGCACCGGGATGTCGCCGTTCAGTACGGCCTCGCCGTCAATGCTGTCGGCGCAGAACAGCTGCACCTTGCCCTCGTTCAGCAGCTGGGCAATGGCATCGGGCATACCGTTGTTCTCCCAATCGTAAAAGTGGCCGCCGCGGGCAGGCAGGGCCAGCACCGGCACACCGGCGCTGCCGTAGACCTTGAACTCCATCTCGCGGTTCAGCACGCTGCTCCACTCTTTGTAATAGGTACCCTGGATCATAAATCAAGCACTCCTTGTTTCTATATTCACCGGCCCGGGCGCAGTCGCTGCACGTCGGTGCCGGCCGTTAGCGATCAAAAGAAAGCTTTCTCTGGAAATATCACACGAACTGGTTGCGCTGGGCATCGTACTCGTAGCCCACGGCCCGGAGCTTTGCGCAAAGGTCGGCCTTGTCGGCATCCATGTCTTCGCACAGAGCATCGAGGTTTTTGTAAAAATCACGCAGCTTCAGGTTCACCACGCTCAGCAGCATGATGGGATCATTGGGCAGAGCCATGTGTTTTGCCTCCTTACAGCAACAAAAAAAGCCGGCCACTCGACAAAGTGACCGGCCACATACACCAAATTAGACAGCGCGGGTAACTTTGCCAGCGCGCAGGCAACGGGAGCATGCGTAGACGTACTTGGGAGAACCCTCAACGACCGCCTTGACACGACGGACATTCGGCTTCCAGGTACGGTTGGAACGACGATGAGAGTGAGAAACCTTGATACCAAAGGCAACACCCTTGCCGCAGCATTCACATTTAGCCATGGTACTTGCACCTCCTGCAGTGAAGTAAGGAATCAAAATAATCAGCTTGACTATTGTAGCAGATTACCGGGCAAAATGCAAGCCTTTTTTCAAAAAATATTGCGGTTTTTTGCCGGGGACTTGTGTGCAGGGCAAAAAGATAGTATTATATATGGTATACTGAAAAAAGGCAGGAATATCGAATGACCTCTCAGGGCATCTATTATCTCATCCGCGCGCTGGTGGCGCTGGTGGCCATCCCCTTCCACGAGTGCGGCCACGCGCTGGCGGCATGGCTGCTGGGCGACGACACCGCAAAGCGGCAGGGGCGGCTTTCGCTGAATCCCTTTGCCCACTTTGACCTGCTGGGCACGCTGTGCATGGTGTTTGCAGGCGTGGGCTGGGCAAAGCCCGTCTCCACCGACCCCCGCAATTTCAAAAACCCCAAGTGGGGCATGGCCCTCACCGCGCTGGCTGGCCCTGCGGCAAACATGCTGCTGGCCTATGTGGGCATGGTGGTGTGGAAGCTCATGTACTACTGGGCACCGGTGAACGATGCCACCATCTACATTGCCATGTTCCTGCAGTACCTTGTGCTGATGAACGTGAGCCTTGCCGTGTTCAACTTGATCCCGGTGCCGCCGCTGGACGGCAGCCGCATCCTGCTGGTGCTGCTGCCCCGGCGCATCTACTTTGGCCTGATGAAGTACGAGCGCTATATCATGATCGCCCTGCTGGCGGCAGTGTGGTTCGGCGCACTGGATACCCCCCTGTACTACCTGAACAACATCGTGTGGGAGCTGCTGGGCAAGGGCACCGGCTACATTGATAAGATCGCGTATTCCATCTACTATGCCGGCCTTGGGACGGTGGTGTGAGCGTGGCAGAAGAACTGACCTTCCATCTGGAAGATTTTGACGGCCCGCTGGAATTATTGCTGGCGCTTGTGGCCAAACATAAGATGGACCTGCACAACATCCCCATTCTGGAGCTGATCGACCAGTACACCGCCACGGTGGCGCGGGCTGACCCGGACCCGGAAGCCGCCAGCGCCTTCATCGAGATGGCCGCGCGGCTGGTGGAGATGAAAAGCTACCTGCTTTTGCCCCGCAGCGAAGAGGGCGAGCGCATGAAGCAGGAGTTCACCGGCCAGCTGATCGAGTACGACCAGTGCCGCCGCATGGCTGCGCTTTTGCGCCAAAAGGCCGAAGCTGCGCCGGTTTTTGTGCGTCCGCCCATGGAGATGGAGTTCGATAACACCTACGACCTGCACCATGCGCCGCAGGTGCTGGCGGATTACTGGGCCGCTCTTTCCGGCCGCACCAAGCTGCGCCGGGAGCCTACCCAGCAGCAGTTCGAGCCGCTGGTCACAGCGCCCATGGTGTCGGTGACGAGCCGGGTGGTGTACATTCTGCGGCACCTGATTGCCGGTACAGCGGCAAAAATGAGCCAGCTGTTCAGCCGCCAGCAGACCCGCAGCACCAACGTGGCCACCTTTCTGGCTCTGTTGGAGCTGGTGCGCGGCGGCCGCGTAACGCTGGACGACGCGGGCCGGCTGACCATGCAGCGGGGCCGCATCCAACGTGATAAGGAGAAGGAATGAACCAGAAACAGATCCGTGCAGCTGTGGAAGCCATGCTGTTTGCCAGCGGCGACCCCATTGGTGCCGACAAGCTGGCCCAGGCGGTGCAGCTGCCGCAGCTCAGCGTGGAAGCCGCGCTGGAAGCCCTGCGGGAGCGCTACGCCCGGGAGGACAGCGGCCTGTGCCTGCTGCACCTGAACACCCGCTGGCAGCTTGCCACCAAGACCGAGTGGGCCGACTGCATCCGCCGCCTGCTGGACAGCCGCCGCGCAGTGCCCCTTGGCCCCGCCGCCATGGAGACCCTGACCGTGATCGCCTACAACCAGCCGGTGTCCCGCGCCTTCATCGAGCAGGTGCGCGGCGTGGATTCCTCGTCCAGCGTGTCGGGCCTGCTGGAAAAGGGCCTCATTGAGGAGGCCGGACGCCTTGACCTGCCGGGCAGGCCGGTGAGCTTCCGCACCACCGACACCTTTTTGCGGGTGTTCGGCCTTTCTTCTCTGGCCGACCTGCCGCCGGTGCATGGGCAGGAAACGGAAACGAACGCATCACCGACAGAAAGTGAGGGGTAACGCATGGGAGCATTCCTCGCCGCGCTGGGCGCAGTGCTGCTGCTCATCCTCCGGGTGATCGGCATTCTGCTGCTGGTGGTGCTGATCTTACTGGTGCTGTTGCTGCTGTGCCCCTTCTGCGCAGACCTCTGCTGGGAGCACGGCGTGCTCACCGTAAAGGCCGGTGCGCTGGGCATCACCTTCCCGGTGTTCCAGTACCCGAAGCCGGAGCCGCCGCCCGCACCGGAAAACCCGGCCCCGCCCAGAGGCTTTGGCAAGGTCAAGGCAAAGTTTGCCGCATGGCGGGCCGAGCGCAAGCGGAAAAAGGCAGAGGAGAAGGCCCGCAAAAAGGCCGCCGCCGCTGCCGCCAAGGCAAACAAGCCCGCCCAGCCCCGCAAAAAGGCAAAGATCACGCTGGAGATCCTCTGCACCATGCTCAAAGGTGCGGGCACTTTGACCAAAGCTGTGTTCGGTGCGCTGCGCATTACAAAAATACAGGTGCGCCTTGGTGTGCGCGGGGAGGACCCCGCCGCCGCTGCCCGCAGCTACGGCAAGCTGCAGGCGTGGCTGTACCCGGTGCTGGGCGTGCTGGACCGCTTTCTCTGGCTGCAGTTCGATGAGCTGCGCATCCTGCCGGACTTTGGCAGCGGGCAGCCCACCATGGAGGACCGGGTGTCCTGCCGGGTGAGCGCGCAGGCACTGTTCATCGTCCTTGCGGCGGTGCGGGTGCTGTACGAGTTCTGGCGCAAAAAAGTATTGGACATCTTCCTATAATGTGGTACACTATAGGAGTATCCGGATCTGCAGACAACGGGCCTTTGCCCGAATCAAACGATAAAGGAGAGCTGTTTTATGGCTGAGCATCCCATTCAGGGCCTGATGAACGTTACCATGGAGAAGATCCACCAGATGGTGGACTCCAACACCATCATTGGCAAGCCCATCATCACCGAGGACGGCACCACCATCCTGCCGGTTTCCAAGGTGAGCTTTGGCTTTGCCTCCGGCGGCACCGACTTTGACGGCAAGAACGCCGCCAACAAGGACCTGTTTGGCGGCGGCTCCGGTGCGGGTGTGAACATCCAGCCGGTGGCCTTCCTCGTGGTAAAGGACGGCTGCGTGCGCACCATCCAGCTGTCGGACAACGCCGACACCATCAGCCGTGCCCTGACTATGCTGCCGGAGCTGGTGGACAAGGTTGCCGCCCTCATCAAGAAGGACGAAAAGAAGGAAGAGCCTGCTGCTCCTGCTGAGCAGTAAGGGAGGGGGCTTGGCACCGGACACTCCGTCCCGCCTGCGCTCGCCAGACCACCAGCGTGGTGTAGCCCTCGCACTTCCCGGCAGGCTTTTCTGTCGATTTTAGTCGCAGCCTGCACTTTAGACATGGCTTCGCGCATCTTGCCGGAGTATCCGGTGCCGATCCCGGCAGGACGGCAGGGAGTTTCTCCAGCGAATGACCGGGAAGTGGGGCCCCGATACGAAGTATTGGGGCGGAACCGTGGGTTCCGGGCTGTTCGCGGAGAAAGCTCCCTGTTGGCCTGCTAACTACTATCGCCGTAACTGTGAGCTTCCAACTCACAGTTTTGATACAGGCGCACCCGCACCCCAAAGCAGGGGAGAGGTGCGCGTTTTGAGCGCCGGGAGGCGCACAAGGAGTTTTATTATGGCAGAAGAACGTATTCAAAAGATCATGGCTGAACAGGGTCTGTGCTCCCGCCGTGCGGCAGAACAGATCATTGCCGAGGGCCGCGTGAAGGTCAACGGCCACCCCGTCAAGGTGGGCGACAAGATGGACCCCAACCGCGACGTACTGCACGTGGACGACGAGCGCATCTATATCCGCAAGGATCAGCAGATGTACTATCTGGCCCTGTACAAGCCCCGCGGCTATGTGACCACCGCCAGCGACGAGCTGGGCCGCAAGACCGTGATGGAGCTGGTGAGCGATATCCCCGCCCGCCTGTACCCGGTGGGCCGTCTGGATAAGGACAGCGAGGGCCTGCTGCTCATGACCAACGACGGCGCGTTTGCGCAGGCCGTCACCCATCCGTCGGGCGGCATCTCCAAGCTGTACCGCGTCACCGTGCAGCCCCGCGCCGATGAAAGCCAGATCCTGAAGCTGAGCAGCGGCGTTGTGCTGGACGACGGCACCAAGACCATGCCCTGCGCCATCAACGTTGTTACCGACGAGCCGGGCCGCACCGTGATGGAAATGACCCTGAAAGAGGGCAAAAACCGCGAGATCCGCCGCATGTGCGAGACCGTGGGCCTTGAGGTGGTGCGCCTGAAGCGCAATGCCGAGGGCGTGGTAAAGCTGGGAATGCTCAAGCCCGGCACCTACCGTGAGCTGACCAAGGCAGAGATCAACGGTCTGCGTGCCGCTGCCGCCAAGGGCCGCGCCCAGACCCGCAGTGCTGCAGTGCAGTCCAAGGCTGCCGAGCGCCGCCCCCGCGGCCCGGTGGGCAAGGGCACTGCCCCCAAAAAGCGGAAGTAAGCCTTGCCGATATAAACGCAAAGAAAGCACCCGCTGTACAGGTGCTTTCTTTGTTGTAAAATGTTATTTTTTATGATATCATAAAGATGCTGCCCGAAAAGGCGGTGATTAGGTGCTGTCTGCAAGCGCAGGTGGTCATGCTTTCCTCCGGCAAGCGTCCGGGGGACGTAAAAGCTTATTGTTTGTTCCCCCGTTCGCAAACGCGGAAGGGGGGATGCATCATGGTGTTGAACGATGTTCTGCAGCTGTTCGTCATTGTTGGCGGCACAGTTGGGATTACATTTCAGATCGCATGGGCAATCTTCAAAGAGATCCATAACAATAAGAAATGACCGCCCCAGTCTCCAAACGGTGAGCGGTCATTCTTCTTATTGACCAATTAGCCGGAGGGAGCTGACCATTGCGGACAGCACCTTCTCTATTTGTAGTATAGTTTCTTTTTGTTGGTTTGTCAAGAGATGGTTCTCGGCTGTTATGCAAGGCACTTTTATATAAGTGAATAACTGTCAGCTTTTCACGCTTCAAGTGAATGAAATTGAATTTTACTGCAAATACGCAAAAAACAAACGCACCAGCAATAAAAAGTGTCAAACACTCCTGCCGGATGTGCAGGCTGTGCACGCGGGAAAGACAAAGAATACTTTTGACAACAAAAGTTCATCTCACTGAAGCGCCCCTGTTCTTCGACCAAATTTGTGCTATAATACAAAAGCAACGCTTCGCCCGGCCCCGCAAAGGGCAGGGCAGAGCAGAACGGAAAACAAGGAGTTTGGAATCATGGAAAGAGAAAAACTGAAGTCCCGGCTGGGCTTCATTCTGCTTTCGGCGGGCTGTGCCATCGGCATTGGCAACGTGTGGAAGTTCCCTTATATTGCCGGTCAGGGCGGTGGCGGCGCATTTGTGCTGTTCTACCTGCTCTTTCTGGTCATTCTGGGCCTGCCCATTATGACCATGGAGTTTGCAGTGGGCCGCGCTTCCCGCAAAAGCCCGGTGCGGGCCTATCAGGCACTGGAAAAACCGGGCCAGAAGTGGCACATCCACGGCTATCTTACCCTCATTGGCTGCTATCTGCTCATGATGTTCTACACCACCGTGGCAGGCTGGATGCTGCACTATTTCTACATGACCGCCACCGGTAAGCTGGCAGGCCTGAACGCCGATCAGGTGGCTGGCAAGTTTACCGAAATGCTGGCAGACCCCGGCGTGATGACCTTCTGGATGGTGTTCGTGGTGGCACTGGGCATCTTTGTATGCGCCAAGGGCCTGCAGAACGGCCTTGAGCGCGTGACCAAGGTCATGATGATCGCCCTGCTGGTGATCATGGTGGTGCTGGCCGTCAACAGCCTGTTCATGCCCGGCGCAAAGGAAGGCCTGAGCTTCTTCCTCGTGCCCGACTTCGGGCGCATGAAAGAGGTGGGCGTGGTCAACACGCTGGTGTCCGCCATGAATCAGGCCTTCTTCACCCTGAGCCTTGGCATTGGCGCAATGTCCATCTTTGGCAGCTACATCGGCAAGGAGCACTCCCTGCTGGGCGAGTCCGCCCGCATCGTGGTGCTGGATACCTTCGTGGCCATCACCGCCGGTCTCATCATCTTCCCGGCCTGCTTCACCTACGGTGTGGACCAGACCAGCGGCCCCAGCCTGATCTTCATTACCCTGCCCAACATCTTTGCCAACATGGCCATGGGCCGGTTGTGGGGCTCCCTGTTCTTCCTGTTCATGGCCTTTGCGGCGCTTTCCACCGTGCTGGCCGTGTTCGAGAACATCATCTGCTGCGGCATGGAGCTGACCGGCTGCAGCCGCAAGAAATCCAGTCTGGTGAACTTCGTGCTCATCACTCTGCTTTCGCTGCCCTGCGTGCTGGGCTACAACGTGTGGGCATGGGACGGCTTTGCCGTGTTCGGCGGCGCTGTGCTGGATTTGGAGGACTTCCTCGTGAGCAACCTGTTCCTGCCGCTGGGCAGCTTGGTGTACCTGCTGTTCTGCGTTACCAACTACGGCTGGGGCTGGGACAACTATAAAAAGGAAGTCAACACCGGCAAGGGCCTCAAGATGCACGACTGGATGCGCGGCTACCTGACCTGCGTGCTGCCGGTGATCGTGCTGTTCATCTTTGCCTTTGGCCTCTACGATAAATTTCTCTGATAGTTACTTTGGCCCCTCTTACTGTAAGAGGGGCCTTTTGCGGCAGAAAGGAACCTTCCATGCATATCCTGATCTGTGACGACGATGCGGCGTTCGGCGCGCGCATGGCAGAATATGTCGCCGTCTACTTTACCGCCCGCAGCGTGCAGGTGCACACCGCCGTCTGCACCAGCGCAGCCGAGGTGCTTGCAACACCGGGGCTGGAGCTGTATCAGCTGGCATTTCTGGACGTGGACATGCCCGGTGCAAACGGCATGGTGCTGGGCCGTCAGCTCAAGCAGAAGTGCCCCGGCCTGATGCTGGTGTATGTTTCGGCCTATCTGGAATTTGCGCTGGAAGGCTACACGGTGAACGCCTACCGCTACCTGCTCAAGCGGGACATTGCGCGCACCCTGCCCAAGTGTCTGGACGACCTGCTTGCCGCCCTGACCGACCAGCGCAAGACGCTGACGGTGCACCACAACCGCATCGAAACGGAAATTCCGCTGGATCAGATCTATTATCTGGAAAGCGACCTGCGCCAGATCAACGTCTACGGCGACATTGCCCGCCGGCCCATCTGCACCTACTACGGCAAGATCGCCGACCTGCCGCCTATGCTCTACGAGAACGGCTTTTTGCAGGTGAGCCGCAGCGATGTGGTGAACATGAAATATGTGCGCAGCATCCGCAGCTACCGCGCCCTGCTGAAAAACGGGGTGGAGCTGAGCGTGAGCCGCGCAGGCTATGCGGCCATCCAGAACGCATATCTGGAATGGAAGGGGCAGTATGGGGATGAGTGATGCATTTGCGGAAATGATGCTGGGGCATCTGGTCTGTCTGATTCAGTGCAATGCCTTTATTCTGGTAGAATGGGCCTATCTGGGCAGGGGAAAACTGCGCTGGCCGGTTCTGTGGGCAGAGCTGCTGTGCATGGGGGAGATGGGCCTGTCACTCGCAGCAGGAATGTCATTTTTCAATGTGCAGAGCGTCCTGCTCAATGTGCTGTACCTTTTTGTTACGGCGCAGCTGTTTGGCGGAAACTTTGCCGATAAGCTCACCGCCTGCCTGATCAACGGCACCATGTGCCTGCTGGTGGAGAACACGGTCAACTATACCTACTCCTGGTTCACAGGAGTGCGCACCGGCGAAGCATGGCAGCACCCCGGCTGCCTGATCGCGCTGTGCGCCGCGAACCTTATCGTGGGTGCAGCAGTTGCGCATTCCCTGTACAGCTGGAACCAGAAGTGTGCTCTGCAGCCGCTGCAGGCGCTGGTGATGTCCTTTTTCCCCGGGGTGGCTGTGGTGCTGAACATTGTGCTGATGGTCACAGGGACCCAGCAGCCCGCTACCCGGATGACCATGCTGCTCACCTTTGGCATGAGCGTGGCGGTGCTGGTGCATATCGCCATCGTGCAGATGTTCAACGATCAGGTGGTGCAGCGGCAGAACTCCCGCTACCGTGCTCAGCTGGAACAGCAGCGTGCCGAAGCCCTGCTGGATTCCTACACGGAACAGCGCCGCCTGACCCACGAGTTCACCAACCACATGACAGCCCTTACCGCCCTGCTGGATCAGGGGGATCTGAAAGGCGCACAGGCCTACATTGCCAGCGTGAGCAAAACGGTGGCGGCGGGCACCACCATCATGGATACCCACAACCCGCTGCTGGATTCCATTCTGAGCAAAAAATACGAAGAAGCGGCAAAAGTTGGCGTGAACATTTACTTTGACCTGTGCGATCTCAAGCGGATGCCCTTCGACAGCATGGATATGGTCATCGTGCTCTCCAACCTTCTGGACAACGCCACCCGCGCCGCAGCGCAGGCCCTGCCGCCGGAGGTGCATGTGCGCATCCGCAAAACGCCGGAAGAATACCTGATCTCGGTGCGCAACCGCGTGCAGGAAGACCTGCTGCTGGAGGAGGGCAAGCTGCCCGGCACCACCAAAAAGGAGAGCGGCCACGGCATGGGCCTTGCCAACGTGCAGGACGTGCTGCGCAAGTACGGTGCCGAGTACACCGTGAGCTGCCGCGACCGGTGGTTCCGGTTTACCTGCGCCATCCCGTGCGCAGTTCATGACATGAGCACCGACAATTTATGACATGTTCTGTGCAACAGGCACGCAACAATGCTATACTAAGGCCAGTAAAGGCGACCTCCTGCCGGGGCAGGGCGGATTTGCGGCCAAAGGAAAATTTGGTGAAGCTTTGCCCCCTGTGCAGTGATCCGGGCAGCGGTGCGTGTTAAGCTGTCTGCTTTCCCTTTGCTCATTGTACCGCATGGCAGGTGCTGTGCGGTTCATCTGGCGGGGCTTTCAACGGCGAACTTTGGGGTTTGCTGCTGATAAAGTCACTCGGTACGTCGCATTTCTGTCCGGCAGGTGCTGCTTGTGGGAATGGAGCATCTGCCGCACAGGGCATTTGCGTCGGTGAGAGTTCCGCCAGATTTTTTATTGCAAAAAAAGAGCTGCTGTACGGCAAAATTGCCTGATACAGCAGCTCTTTTTCTGTGTCGTTATTCCGGCTTTACCTGCAGCTCCTGCTCGCAGTAGATGCAGCGGTATTTGCCGTTGGAGCTCAGCTCAAAGATCTGGTCGCACTCTTCCTCAATGGAGGAGATGCAGCGGGGGTTGCGGCATTTTACAATGTTCACAAGGCGCTTGGGGGGCATCGGCTTTTCCTTGCGCACGGCTTTGCCGTTTTCAATGATGGTCACGCTGATGTCCGGGTCAAGGTAGGCCAGCACATCCAGGTTCAGCCAGGAAGCATCGCCTTCCACCTTGATGATGTCCTTGCGGCCGCTGGCGGTCTTGCTGCTGCGTGCATTCTGGATCAGCGCCACGCTGGCGGTGCGGTTGCCCGCAATGCCCAGCAGGTCCATCAGGCCAATGGCGGTGCCTGCCTTGATGTGGTCGATCACGATGCCGTTCTGAATTTCATCGATGTTCAGCATATCAGTTTTCCTCCTTAGGTGCCTTAGGGTCGCAAAGGCCCAGCAGGGTCATGATCAGTGCCATACGCACATACACGCCGTTCTGCACCTGCTCAAAGTAGGCGGCGCGGGGATCGTCGTCCACGTCCAGTGCGATCTCGTTGACGCGGGGCAGGGGATGCAGCACAGCCATATCCGGCTTTGCAAGGCCCATCTTTTCCTTGGTGAGGATGTAGCTGTTCTTCAGGCGGATGTAGTCCTCCTCGTTGAAGAAGCGCTCCTTCTGCACGCGGGTCATGTACAGGATGTCCAGCTCCGACATGGATTCCTCCAGACTGCGGGTCTCCTTGTAGGGGATGCCGTTGGCCTCCAGCACGTCCTTTACGATGTAGTCCGGCACGCGCAGCTCTTCCGGGCTGATAAGCACGAACCGGATGTTCTTGCAGCGGGCCATGGTCTTGATGAGGGAGTGCACGGTGCGGCCGAATTTCAGGTCGCCGCACAGGCCGATGGTCAGGTCATCCAGCCGTCCCATGCGGCGGCGGATGGTCATGAGGTCCGTCAGGGTCTGGGTGGGGTGCTGGTGGCCGCCGTCGCCCGCGTTGATCACCGGGATGCGGGAGTAGCGGGAAGCGCGCAGCGGTGCGCCCTCTTTGGGGTGGCGCATGGCCACGATGTCCGCATAGCAGGACACCACGCGGATGGTGTCGGCAACGCTTTCGCCCTTGCTTGCGCTGGACACGTTCTCACTGGGAAAGCCCAGCACATGGCCGCCAAGGTTCAGCATGGCTGCCTCAAAGGAGAGGCGGGTGCGGGTGGAAGGCTCGTAGAACAGGGTAGCCAGCTTTTTATGCCGGGCCACCTCCTGATACGCGGCCGGGTCGTCATGGATGCGGTCGGCCAGGTCGAGCAGAGTGGAAATTTCCTGCTGGGTAAAATCCAACGGGTCGATCAGATGTCGCATGGGTACATACCTCCGTCAGTTTTTTGGTTTAGAGCAGCTTGCGTAAAATGGAAAAATCAAAGAAGTTCGTGTAGTAGCTCAGCGAACGCATCACCGGGCGGCACAAACGATTGAAACACACTTCGTCCAGCAGCAGCATGGCCTCGCCCGGAGCAAGGCGCATGGCGGAGCGGATGGCATCGTCGCCGCAGCTTGCCTTCAGGTGGGCGACGTTGGAGGAGATCTGCTGGTGGCACTCCCGTTCCAGAATATCGAACACGCCGCCGGTCAGGTCGATGCGGGTGTAGTCTCTGGCACCGAACAGTGCTCTGGGCAGGTAGTCGATGGAGTAGATCACCGGGGTGGTATCGGCCAGAATGCGCTTTTTGATGCAGATCACGTCGTCGCCCGGCTCAATTTCCAGATCGTGGGCCAGCTCTTCACCGGCACGGATGGGAAATACCTGAATGCCGTCGGCGTGGGGGTAGCTGCCAAAGCTGCGGATCAGCGGGTAGTATTCCAGCTTCTGGTCCAGCCGGCTGCGCAGGCTCAGCACAGCGCGGTTCACCACCGTGCCAATGCCGCGCACGCGCTCCACATAGCCTGCGCGCTCCATCTCGCTCAAAGCATCGCGGATGACGGTGCGGCTCACGCCCAGCTCAGCGGCAAGATCTACCTCGGCGGGCAGACGGTCGGCCCGGGCATAGCGCCCGGTGCGCAGCTCTTCCAGCAGACTGGCAACGATGCGGTCGCTGATCACAGCACCGCCCAATCGGTTGGAAGAGGTAAGTGCAGATTCCTTCATGGTTCGGTTCCTCCGTTCACGGGCAGGGGATGCGCCCCGCCGGGACTTGAAGCCTGCGCCGCACGGCACCTTTGTGACCACGCCATACGCCGCAGACCCCTTTATACTTTATTATAACATAAATTGACATTTATAAAAGCGGCATTTATACTGGAAACAGCGAAAAAGTATGATTTTATTTTGGAGGGAAACGCAAGATGGAAGTTTTTCTGCACAAGATCTGCGGCCAGCCGGTGCAGCCGCCGGTGTCCATGCAGCTGCGCCGCTGCATGCCGGAGCAGGCCCCGGCGGTGTACGCCTTGCAAAACGAGGTGCGCGCCGCCATGCCGGACCCGGAGCAGTTCGTGCCGGACACGCTGGAAAACATCACGGCCTATGTCCGCAATGACCTGTGCATCGGCGCATGGCAGGGCAGCCGCCTTGGCGGGTATCTCATCGTGCGCTTCTGCGGGCGCAGCGCACACAACTATGCGGCCTTCATGGATGTGCCGCGCACCGAGTGGGAGCACTGGGCCAATGCGGACAGCGCCATCGTCCACGCAGACTTTCGCGGCAACGGCCTGCAACGGCTCATGCTGGGAGCAGCCTTGCCGCTTTTCCCGAAAAAAATCACCCACATCGGTGCTACCGTCAGCCCGCAGAACCAGTACAGCCTGCACAACGCCCTTGCGTCCGGTTTTGCCATCGTCTCCCGGCGGGAAATGTATGGCGGCCACGACCGCTACCTGCTGGCAAAAGACTTGTAAAAAACAGGGCTGCGTTCCCAAATGGATGCAGCCCTGTTCTTCAGTCGATAGAAAGTTTCAGCCTGTTTTTCATCTTGTGCCGCACCACCAGCAGGCAGGCCAGATGCACGGCAGCCGTCAGCACCCAGCTGATGGGGTAGCTGATGTACAGCATGAACGGTGTGCGGTCCAGCTGGAAGATGGTGGCGATCCACACCAGCCGCAGCAGGCAGCTGCCCACAAGGCTCACCACCATGGGCAGCACGCTGTAGCCAAGGCCGCGCAGGCTGCTGGCCAGCGTATCCATGATGCCGCACAGCAGGTAGGTGCCGCAGATCACCCGCAGGCGCTCATATCCGGCAGCGATCACCGCCGCATCCGAGGAGTAGAAGTGCAGCAGCTGGGTGCCTGACAGCACCGCACCGCCGCCCAGCACCACGCCGGTCACGATGGCGCACAGCAGGCAGTTGAGGACAACACGGTTCAGGTTCTGATACTTGCGCGCGCCCATGTTCTGGCTGGTAAAGGTGACGGCAGCCTGCGAAAAGGCGTTCATGGCGGTATAGACGAAGCCCTCCAGATTGGCGGAGGCCGAACTGCCTGCCACCACCGTGGAACCAAAGGAGTTGATGGCCGACTGGATGACCACGTTGGACAGGCTGAACACGGTGCTCTGCAGACCGGCAGGCAGGCCGATAAGCAAAATCTGCTTCAGGGCACCCATGTGGAAGCCCAGATGATGCAGATCCAGATGCAGCGCGCCCTCCTCCTTCATCAGCATCCGCGTCACCATGCAGGCAGAGACGGTCTGGCTGATGATGGTAGCCAGCGCCACGCCTGCCACGCTCATGGAAAAGCCAATGACGAACACAAGGTTCAGCACCACGTTGATGATGCCGGCTGCTGCCAGACAGTACAGCGGGCGCTTGGTGTCGCCCACGGCGCGCAGCAGCGCACTGCTGAAGTTGTAAAGCATGGTCATGGGCATCCCGATGAAATAAATTTTAAGGTACAGCGCAGAGAGATCAATCACATCCTCCGGGCAACTCATCAGCTCCAGCAGCCCCCGGGCTGCAAAGAACCCCACCACAGCCAGCAGCACGCCGCTGACAAGGCCCAGCGTCACCGAGGTCTGCACCGTGTCCTGCACGCCGCGGTCATCCTTTGCACCAAAGCAGCGGGCCGCCACCACGTTTGCGCCCAGCGAAAGCCCCACGAACAGGTTCACCAGCAGGTTGATGAGGGAGCCGTTGGAGCCGACGGCGGCCAATGCGGTGCTGCCCGCAAAGCGGCCCACGACCACTACGTCCGCAGCGTTGAACAGCAGCTGCAGAATGCTGGAAGCTGCCAGCGGGATGGAGAACAGGATGATCTTTTGCAGCATCGGGCCGCTGGTCAGGTCAGCGGAGCGGCTTGTCTGAGCCATGAGAAGAGTGCCTCCTTTTTATCGTTTACGCGGAGAAGCCGTTTTCCGAAGCATTGCACACTGCTTAGGAGGACAGCATCTGAAATGTAAATTTTTCGTAAATAAAGGGAACCGAAGGCATATTATAACGCGCGGCGCAGAAAAATACAAGTGGCACCGCCGAAAAAAGACAGCTTTTTGCGGCAATGCCACAGGAAAACGGCTTTTCAATTCGATTCAAGCACCTTCCAGTGCTCCGGTGCGGCAAAATCGCTCGTCTCGCCGTCATCGGTGTACATCCGGCAGCGGGCGCTGCCATTTTCGTCCGGGCAGGCCCACAGGGTCAGGCTGGTCTCGTCCAGCTGGGCGGTGCAGCTGGCGGGCTTTGCCACCGGCACCGCATGGCCCGGGCGGATGAACAGCAGGACCTCGTCCAGTGCACAGCGGACATAATGGTGCCCGGCGGGCAGAAGCTCGGTGTCGTAGTCGTCTACACTGCGGATGCGGTAGAGCTTCATGGACTCGGGCAGGTAGACATGGCGTCCGCTGGCGTTCTGGGTGTAGATGGGTGCTACCATCACACCCTCGCCCAGCAGCAGCTGGTCCTGCACCTCGCGGGCATCCGGGTCGGCAGGAAAATCAAAGCCCAAGGGCCGGAAGTAACTGGTATTTTCCAATGCCGCCTTCATGAAGGTACTATAAAGGTAGGGCAGCAGGGCATACCGCAGCCGGAGCATCTTCCGCAGGGCAGGCAGCATATCCGCAAAGCGGTAGTATTCCTGCATCCGGGAGCCGTCGGTGGCGTGGTTGCGCATCAGCGGCGTGAACAGGCCGAACTCCAGCCAGCGCAGAGCAAGATCAGGCGTAGTATCGTAGGAAAAACCGCACAGGTCGGCACCGGTATAAAGAAAGCCGCACAGCTGCACGTTGGGCATCATCTGGATATTGGCCAGAAGCTGTGCCCATGTGGAAGCGTTATCACCCAGCCAGATGCCGCCGTAGCGGTGGCTGCCGATGAAGCTGGAACGGCTGTAGAGCAGCGTGCGTCTGCCGGGCCGCAGGCGGGCAAAGGCTTCGCCTGCCGCACGGGTCATATTGCCGCCGTAGAGGTTGTGCACCCTGTCATGGCGCACCCGCTGGCCGTCCACATCGTGGTAGAAGCTGGCGTAGTCCTCCGGGGCGTTCATCAGGCCCAGCGCGCCGCCCACCACCTTACCAAAGAACTCATCCTGCACGATGTTGTCCTTCCGGCTCAGTTCGTCCATGCTCTCAAAGAAAGCCTTGAGCCGCTCAGGTGAGTAAAACAACGCAGGCTCGTTCATATCGTTCCAGAAGCCCTCGATGCCGCAGTCGGTCAGTGCCTTGTACTGCCGGCCGAACCACTCCCGCACCTCCGGACGCAGGAAGTCCGCAAAGTAAGCCTTGCCGGGCCACACCGCCGCCACAAAGGGCGTGCCGTCGGCTTTGGTGCAGAAGGAACCGTTTGCAAGGCCCTCGGCACAGACGGGGTTTTCCGGGTCGATGCGCACACCCGCATCGATGATGGGCACCAGCCGGATGCCCTGCGCTTTCAGTTCGGCGCTCAGGGCGGCAAGGTCCGGGAAGCGCTGCTTGTTTACGGTAAAATCCGCGTAGTCCTGCATGTAATCGATGTCCATGCAGATCATATCCAGCGGCAGATCGTTCTCTTTGTACTGGCGGGCCACCTCCCGCACGTCCTCAGCGGTCTTGTAGCCAAAGCGGCTCTGTGCCAGACCAAAGGCCCACTTGGGCGGGATATAGCTGCGGCCGATGAGCTGCCGGAACTGGCGGCTGATATCGTTCAGGTCGTCGCCGGTAATGATGTAAAGCTCATGATCCGGCTCTTCGGTGGCAAAGCGCAGGGCATCGTATTCGGTGTAGCCGATATCGTAACGCACTTTGCCCGGGAAATCGATGAACACACCAAAGCATTCACGGCCTGCGCCGCCGTCAATGAGCAGAAAATTGTGCGCACCATAGTAGGAAAGCTTATCCTCGCTGTGGCGGGATTCATCGGTGTTGTTGGTCACGTAGTGCCAGCCGCGCTTGTTGATGCCGCGGGGCATTTCGCCCAGACCGTACACGATGGCATCCGGAGCCATCCGGTAGGCCCAGCCGTCTTCTTCGGCTGTGAGGAAGGGCACCGGCCCGGCGGAAACTGGGATCTCCTGCACCACACTGTCGGTGGGCAGGGGCAGGCCAAAACGGAAACGCTGGATCATAGGGAACCTCCTTGTAGCATCCTTGCCCTCTCCGTCACGCCTTTCGGCGTGCCGCCTCGCTCCCCTTTCTGTCGCTTACGCGACATCTTCCCCCGGCCGGGGGAAGTCTATCAAAGTGAGAGGTTTTGCCAAAGGCCCCATCTCCGAGGGGGCTGTCGAGCGAAAGCGAGACTGGGGGAGTGGGCTTCTCATTTTCTTTATCTTACCCCGGGCCGCGCTGCAAAACAAGAGACAAAACCGGCACTTTTTTGCCACAAAACCGGCAGAACGCAGCCAAAGCATAAAAATATCGGCGGCAGGCGGCGGATGCAATTGCAAATTCCGGCCCATACTGTTATACTGGAACCGCTACTTTGAATCGGAAAATGGAGGAACCCCATGTATCGCAATGGAATCAAGCGCCTGCTGGCGGTGGTGCTGTCGCTGTGCGGCATGATCTGCCTGTCCTGGCTTTTTCTCATTCTGGCCGTCGCCATCAAGCTGGACTCGCCCGGCCCGGTGTTCTTCAAACAGAAGCGTGTGGGCATTGGCAAAAAGCACTTTTACATTTTAAAGTTCCGCACCATGCGCATCGACACGCCCCACGATATGCCCACCCATCTGCTGCACGACCCGGACCAGTATATCACCCGCATGGGTCATTTCCTGCGCAAGACCAGTCTGGACGAGCTGCCCCAGCTGTGGAATATCTTTGTGGGTGATATGGCGGTCATCGGCCCGCGGCCTGCTTTGTGGAACCAGTACGACCTGCTGGCAGAGCGCGACAAGTACCATGCAAACGATGTGCGCCCGGGCCTGACCGGCTGGGCACAGATCCACGGCCGCGACGAGCTGGAGATCGCGGAGAAGGCCAAGCTGGACGGCTGGTATGTGGAGCATCTGAGCTTTGGGCTGGATGTGAAATGCTTCTTTGGCACCATTGCCGCGGTGCTTAAGCACGACGGCGTGGTGGAGGGCGGCACCGGCACTCTGCACGAAGAGGAAAAGCGGGATCATTAAAAATGGCTCCGCTTTGCTCTGCCATTCTTAGCGGAAAAATATTTTTTATTTGCAGTTCTGGAAAATCTGCGGATTTTCCAGAACTGTTTTTTCACGGAGGGGCTGTGACCAGAAACTGCGTTTTTTGCTGATTTGTCCTGATTTGTGAAAAGGTGCTTGGAGCGGCCCGCAGGCCGCGACAAACACAAAATAAAAATAATTCTTCCGCAGAAGATGGCCAGAGCGCAGCGGAGGCCATTCTAAATCGCCATATCTCTTGATTTATCCCCGGAAAAGCGTATAATAAAACAGTACACAAGACGTCAAAGGAGGATTCCTGTATTATGGAACGCACCTATATCAACGAGGCTCAAAAGGCCATCGGCGGCACGGTCAAGGTGCAGGGCTTTATCGAGAACCTGCGCAACAGCAAGTATATGGCCTTTATCGTGCTGAAGGATATTACCGGCAAGCTGCAGATCACGGTAGAAAAGGAAGATCACCCCGACCTGGTGGATACCATCGATCAGCTCACCCCGGATTCCGTCATCACTGTCACCGGCAAGGTGGTGGAAAACGACTACGTCAAGATGGGCGGCGTGGAGATGATCCCCGAGTCCATCGAGATCGAGAGCATCGCCAATGCTCTGCCCATCGTCCGCAAGGAGATCGCAGCCACCAAGAAAAAGAAGGCTGTGGAGCGCTCCAGCATCGACCAGCGCATCGATTACCGCTGGATCGACCTGCGCACCGACGAGAACCAGCTCATGTTCAAGGCACAGAGCTGCTTTGTGAACGCCATGCGCAAGTTCATGCTGGACCGTAACTTCATCGAGATCCACACCCCAAAACTGATCGCTGCTGCCAGCGAGAGCGGCTCTGAGGTGTTCAAGGTGGACTACTTCGACCGCAACGCCTATCTGGCACAAAGCCCTCAGTTCTACAAGCAGATGGCCATGGCTGCAGGCTTTGAGCGCATCTTCGAGACCGGCCCTGTGTTCCGCGCCGAGAAGAGCTACACCAACAAGCACTCCACCGAGTTCTCCGGCTTCGATCTGGAGTTCAGCTACATCACTTCCTATAAAGACGTGATGAAGATGGAGGAAGAGCTGCTCACCGCCGGTCTGCAGGCCGTCAAGGACAACTACGGCGACCAGATCAAGGAGATGTTCGGGCAGGAAGTGATCGTTCCCACCACTCCGTTCCCGGTGGTCAAGCTGGCTGACCTGTACAAGGGTCTGGAAGAAGAGTTCGGCTACACCGTCGATGAGAGCGAGAAGGGCGACCTGACCACTGAGGCCGAGCGCCTGAGCTATGAGTGGGTGAAGAAGCATTACGGTCACGAGTTCCTCTTCATCACCGATTACTCTGCCGAGAAGCGTGCCTTCTACCACATGCGCGACGAGAACGGTGTGCCCCAGGGCTACGACCTGATCTGGCGTGGTGTTGAGATCACCACCGGTGCCCAGCGCGAGCACCGCTACGAGGTGCTGAAGAAGCAGGCCGAGGAAAAGGGTCTGGCCGATGATGTCAAGTTCTATCTGGAGTTCTTCCAGTACGGCTGCCCGCCCCACGGTGGCTTCGGCATTGGCATCGACCGCCTGACCATGCTGCTGTGCGGCCTGACCATCAAGGACGCCGAGTTCCTGTTCCGCGGCCCCAACCGTCTGACCCCGTAATTGTAAAAATGTTTGTAAAGGCTCCTGTGCTGCTGGCATGGGAGCCTTTTGTCATATCCGGACTTTTCCCAACATACGATTACAACAAGCGGACCGGAATCCTGTCCGGTGCACAGCGCAAACGGGAAGGGGAGAGCAATTTGGCAAATCAGGAACAGAAGAGCATCTGCCGCGAGATCGGCGCACGCACCGGCGGAGATATCTACATTGGGGTGGTTGGCCCGGTGCGCAGCGGCAAATCCACCTTTATCAAGCGTTTCATGGAACAGCTGGTGCTGCCCGCCATCGGCCCGGCGGCTGCGCGGGAGCGTGCCCGGGACGAGCTGCCCCAGTCGGCAGCGGGCCGCACCATCATGACCACGGAACCAAAATTCATCCCGGAAGCAGCCGTGCCCCTGCAGTTGGAGGGCGGCGGCGAGTGTCGGGTGCGGCTCATCGACTGCGTGGGTTACATGGTGGAGGGGGCTATGGGCCACGAGGAGAACGACAAGCCCCGCATGGTCAAAAGCCCGTGGTTCGACCACGAGGTGCCCTTCGACCTTGCCGCCGAGACCGGCACCCGCAAGGTGATCTGCGAACATTCCACCATCGGCATCGTGGTCACCACCGACGGCTCTGTGAGCGACATCCCGCGGGAGGGCTATGCCAGAACCGAGAAGCGCATCGTGGAAGAACTGGATGCGCTGGGCAAGCCCTACATCATCCTGCTCAACAGCACCCACCCGGATGCGCCGGAGACGAAGCAGCTGGCCGAGGGCATGGCCCGGGACTACGACCACACCGTGCTGCCGGTGAGCTGCGTGGATCTGGACGCGGCGGCGCTGGGCGGCATCCTGCGGCAGGTGCTGTACGAGTTCCCGGTGCAGGAGCTGGATTTTGCCCTGCCGCGCTGGGTCACGATGCTGGAAAACGGCCACTGGCTGCAGACGCAGGTGTACGATGCGGCCATGCAGCTGGCGGCAAAGGTCTCCCGCATGAAGGATGTACCCTCCGGAACAGACGCACCTGCGCTGGAATGTGACGCAGTGCAGCGCTCGGCCATCAGCGGCATCGACCTTGCAAACGGCAGTGTGCGCATCACGGTGGAGCTGAAGCCGGAAATTTTCTATCAGGTGCTGAGCGAGCAGACCGGCCTTGCCATTGGCGACGAAGCGGGCCTGATGCCCTGCATCATGGAGCTGGCAAAGGCCAAACGGGAGTACGAGAAGGTACGCAGCGCCCTTGAGCAGGTGGAAGCCACCGGCTATGGCATCGTGATGCCCACGGTCAGCGAGCTGAAGCTGGAACAGCCCCAGATCGTGCGGCAGGGCACGAACTACGGCGTGCGGCTGGAAGCCTGCGCGCCCTCCATCCAGATGATGAAGGCCACCATCCACACCGAGATCAGCCCCATCGTGGGCACCGAAAAGCAGAGCGAGGACCTTGCCCGCAGCCTGCTGGCCGGCTTTGAGGACGACCCGGAAAAGCTGTGGGAATCCAACATCTTTGGCAAGAGCCTGCACGAGCTGGTGAACGAAGGGCTGCAGAACAAGCTGCTGCACATGCCGCAGGAGGCCCGCACCCGCCTGCAGGAAACGCTGGAACGGGTCATCAATGAGGGCTGTACCGGGCTGATCTGCATTCTGATCTGACCGCTACAAAACAGAAGAGGGAAGCGCCGCGCGGGTGCCTCCCTCTTTATTTGTTCACTTTTCTTCTTCGGTCAGCTTATTGATGAGCATTTGGTAGATCTCGTTGCCCTTGAGGATGAACTGCTTTTTTACCAGCTCGGCGGTCAGCCGGTCCGGCGTGCCGAGATCCAGACAGAACAGCTCACTGTCCAGCCCTTTCACCGTGCAGCGGATGGTGCAGTGGCCGTCCTCTTTTTCGGTGATGCTGGCACTGTACTTGGCTTCCTTGCGGGCCCATGTCTGGCAGCGCAGCACAGCGGCCACAGCGCGTTCCCGCACACTGCGGGGCAGGTCGTAGGCAAGCTCCTGCGCCACTTTGCGGCCCTTCTCGGTGATGGTATAGCTGCCCTTTGTCAGGGTGACGAGCTGCTGTCTGGTGATATCGTCCAGACACGAGCCGATCTCGAAATAGTTCACCAGCGCTTCTTCCATCAGGGCGTTTTCGATCTCCTGCCGGGTAATGGGTCCGGCATTTTTGACCAGATAGCACAGCAGCAGCCGGATCTCGGTGCTGCTGGTCAACCCGCCGGGACGTACACCGGCAGTAAAAGCATCATTGGCGGCCATCGTTCCATACATCCCCCTTGCATTCCTTTTCTTTTATAGTATAAAGGCTTTCACGCCGGATTGCAAGCCGCAGCGGCAAAATCTGTCTCAATGCGCTTGGGGCTTTCCGGCGTGGAGTACACCCAGTGGTCCAGATGGCCCTCGGTGATGAAATACTTCAGCTCGAACCGGTGGCGCTGGCTCAGGGCGTGGTTCACGATCACCAGCTTGATCTTCATTTTTTCCGGCAGGATGTTCTTGATGTAGACGCTCACCGCCTGCCCGGGCACAAGGTCGGTGCAGCTCTCGGCAAGGCCCGCGAGGTTGGGCGCGATCTCGATAAAGGTGCCGTATTCCTCCACGCTGCGCACGATGCCCACCACGGTCTCACCCACGGTGAACCCGGCCGCATTTTCCTCCCATGTGCCCAGCAGTTCCCGGATGGTCAGCACAAAGCGGCCCTGTACATCCCGGTTCTTGACGGCGCACAAGATCTGCTGGCCCACGCTCACCCGGTCGGCGGGGGAGGAGATGCGGCTCACCGACATGCAGTCGATGGGCAGCAGGGCACTGATGCCGCAGCCCACATCACAGAACGCGCCAAACGGCTCGATATGGGTCACGGTGCAGGGCAGGATATCGCCGGGCTGCAGAGTGTCCAGATAGTCGGCCTTGCACATCTGCTGCGCCAGCGCGCGGGAGAGCCGGTAGAAGGGCTGACCGTTCTCGTCGGTGTCCAGCGCCTCGATCACAAAGCAGGTGGGGCGGCCCACCCTCGTCAGCACCGCAATGTCCCGCACGGTGCCGTTTGCGGCACCATCGGCGCACTGGGCAAAGGGCATCACGGCCCTCACCCCGCCGATCTCGAACCGCAGCTGACGCTGGGTGTCAAAGGCCAGAGCGGTGGATTGCAGGATCTCGCGGTTTGCCATGGCGGCGCGCAGTTCAGCGGGGGACAGGCGCGCAGCAGAACGGTAGTTGCCTTCGGTACGGTAAGCTTGCATCATCTTTCATTCCTCTTTCTCTGTTTTTTAGGCCGTGCTTGGAACGACGGGCCATCAGGGAGCTTTCCCCGCAAAATTCGGGGCTTCCAGCTCCCGCCCTATTGCCCTGCGGGCAACAGGGTCCCACCCTCGGATCATTTGCTGGGGAAACTCCCTGCCGTCCCGTCCTGACAGCGGCCTTTCTGTTAAAACTTATGCATCCGCATGGGCGGATATTTGCATTTTGTGCGGCTTTGCATTATACTATATCTGTATGCGCAGCAAACCGGCACGCCGGGCTTTGCGCACACACCGCCTGCTTTTTTGGGCAGGCAGAAGGGAGAAGCAGAGCTATGGACATTGCTGTAGGCGATACCATCCTCACCCGCAAAAAGCACCCCTGCGGAGCGTCCAGCTTCGAGGTGCTGCGCGTCGGCATGGATTTTAAGATCCGGTGTACCGGCTGTGGGCGCGAGGTGATGCTGCCGCGTGCTAAAATTGAAAAGAACATCAAAAAGGTGGTAAAACCCGGGCAGGCCTAGCGCCCGGCGCAGCACGCATCCGGGACGGAAAGGCCCCGGAGCCGTTCGGCTGCACGAACATGAATCTGAGTTTGTAAGGAGAACTGCCGGAATTATGCCGAACATGTTTACCCAGATGGATGCTGTCTGCCACCGCTTTGAAGAGCTTTCCATCCGCCTGAACCAGCCGGATACCGCCGCAGACCCTGCGCTTTTGCGCAGGCTGATGCGGGAGTACCACGATGCAGAACCTGTGGTGCAGGCCTACCGCGCGTGGCAGACCGCACAGGATCATCTGGCACAGGCCAAAGCTCTGCTGGAAGAACCGGGCGCACTTGACCCGGACTTCAAGCAGATGATACAGCAGGAAATCAGCGAAAAAAGTCAAGATGTGGCAAAGCTGGAAAATAATCTCAAAATTCTGCTGCTGCCCAAGGATGTGAACGATGGCAAAAATGTCATTGTGGAGATCCGCGGCGGCGCAGGAGGGGAGGAAGCTGCCCTGTTTGCCCACAGCCTGCTGCGCATGTACACCATGTATGTGCAAAGCAGGGGCTGGCAGCTGGAAATGCTCAACCTCAACGAGACGGAGCTTGGCGGCGTGAAGGAGGCCATCTTTTCGGTGGACGGTGCCGGGGCCTACAACCGCCTCAAGTACGAGAGCGGTGTACACCGTGTGCAGCGTGTGCCGGAGACCGAGACGCAGGGCCGCATCCACACCTCCACGGCCACGGTAGCTGTGATGCCGCAGGCCGAAGAGGTGGACTTTGCGCTGGACATGAAGGACCTGCGCATCGACACCTTCCGCTCCTCCGGCGCGGGCGGTCAGCACATCAACAAAACCTCCAGCGCCATCCGTGTGACACATCTCCCCACCGGCATGGTGGTAGAATGCCAGAACGAGCGCAGCCAGTTCCAGAACAAGGACAAGGCGCTGGAGATCCTGCGCAGCCGCCTGCTGGCCCAGAAGCAGAAACAGCAGCAGGATGCCATCAACGCCAGCCGTCAGGGGCAGGTGGGCACCGGCGACCGCAGCGAAAAGATCCGCACCTACAACTTCCCGCAGGACCGCTGCACCGACCACCGCATCGGCCTGACCGTGCACAATCTTTCCAAGATCATGGACGGCAATCTGGACGAGGTGATCGACGCACTGGCCACCCGCGAACAGGCCGAAAAGCTGCAAAAGCTCAACGAGCAGGGCTGAAATGTGGTTTTGAAAATAAAACGATATCCTGTCGATAAATGCTGAAAAGCACAAATACTTTACAGATAGAAAGAACGATGATCCGTATGGAAATGAAAACTGAAATTTTGCCCGCATCGGACGAAAAGAGCATTGAAAAAGCCGCTGCCCTGCTGCAGAACGGTGAGCTGGTGGCCCTGCCCACCGAGACGGTTTACGGCATTGCTGCCGATGCCCGCAACGGCGAGGCTGTGAAGAAGATCTTTGTGGCCAAGGGCCGCCCGCAGGACAATCCCCTGATCGTCCACGTCACCGGACCGGAAATGCTGCCCGGCCTTGTCAGCGAGGTGCCGGAGCGCGCCCAGCTGCTGATGGCTGCGTTCTGCCCCGGCCCGCTCACCATCATCATGCCCCGCGGCCCGGAGGTGGCAGCGGAGTGCTGTGCCGGTCTGGACACCGTGGGCATCCGGATGCCCAGCCACCCGGTGGCCCGCGCCGTCATTGAAAAGAGCGGCTGCGCCTTTGCTGCCCCCAGCGCCAATCTTTCCGGCAAGCCCAGCCCCACCAACGCACAGGATGTGTTCACCGATATGGACGGCCGCCTGCCGCTGATTTTGGACGGCGGCGAGTGCGACGTGGGCGTAGAAAGCACTGTGGTGTCGGTGGTGGGCGAAAAGCCCACTCTGTTCCGCCCGGGCCACATCACGCTGGAAGACCTCGAGCGTGCCCTCGGCGAAGAGGTGGAAGTGTCCAAAGCCATCCTCGAAAAGCTGCCGGAGGGTGCTGTGGTGCGCAGCCCCGGCATGAAGTACAAGCACTACGCACCCAAGGCGGATGTGACCTTGCTGGACGGCACCTTTGAGCAGTTCAAAGCCTATGTGGATGCCCACGCCGAGCAGGATCCCAGCTGCCTGTGCTTTACCGGCGAGGCGGAAAAGCTGGGTGTGCCCTGCGTGGAGTATGGCCGCGAGGGCGACGGTGCCGATCAGGCAAAGCATATCTTCCGCTGCCTGCGCGCGCTGGATGAGCAGGGCGATGCCGTGGTCTACGCCCGCTGCCCGCAGAAGGACGGCCTTTCCATGGCGGTGTACAACCGCCTGATCCGCGCTGCGGCCTTCCGGGTGATCAAGCTATGATCGCGCTTGGCATCACGGGCCGCAGCGGCTGCGGCAAATCCACGGTCACGGCGGTGTTTTCGGCCCACGGTGTGCCGCTGGCCGATGCCGACCAGATCAGCCGCGAGATTTTACTGCCCGGCTCGCCGCTGCTGCCCCGGCTGGCCCAGCGGTTCGGCGCAGACATTTTAAAAGCAGACGGCACATTGGACCGCCGCCTGCTGGCTGACCGCGCCTTTGCCACCCCGGAAGGCAAGGCGGCGCTGGACAGCCTGACCCACCCGGAGATCGTGCGCCGCATCCGTGCGGCAAAGCAGGCAGCACAGGATGCCGGTGCACCGCTGTTCGTGCTGGATGGCGCGGTCATCGTGGGGACTGCGGCGCAGGCCGAGTGTGACCGCCTGTGCGTGGTCACGGCACCGTTTGAGACCAGTGTGGCCCGCATCGTGGCCCGGGACGGCATCTCGGCCGAGATGGCCGCCCGCCGCCTGAACGCCCAGACACCGGAAAGCACCCTTACCGCGCAGGCAGACTATGTGCTGCGCAACGATTCCAGCCTTGCACATCTGCAGGCTGCGGCAGAGCAGCTCTGCACAAAGCTTCTGGCAGAAGGAGGTGCGGGAAAAGAATTTTGAACAAACGATATAACGAACAAGATCCTGCACCGCAGTACGACCCGGAGACGGCCCGCATCCGCCGCGCTCTCCGCGCCCAGAAGGCACGCCGCCGCAAAAAAATGCGCAGCCGCAGGCTGTTCCTGCTGGGCATGGCGCTGATCCTGCTGTTTGTGCTGGTGCCCAACTTGTGGGGCAGGGCAGAACGGCTTTTATACCCCCGCAAGTACGAAGCACTGGTGGACCAGTGGGCGGAGACTTACGGCCTTGACCCGCTTCTGGTGGATGCCTTCATCCGCACCGAAAGCGGCTTTGACCCGCAGGCCACCTCCACTGTGGATGCCCGGGGCCTGATGCAGATGACCGAGGAGACCTTTATCTGGCTGCGCAGCAAGATCGCACCGGACGAAGGACTGCTCTTTGCAAATCTCTACGACCCGGAAACCAGCATCCGGTTCGGATGCTATTACCTGCACCTGTGCATGGAGCGCTACAACGGCGATGTTGCCACTGCCGCTGCCGCTTATCACAGCGGGTGGGGCACGGTAGATGCTCTTTTACAGATGGAAGAGCACTCCGCAGACGGCGAAACGCTGCAGGGCTTTCCCTATAACCAGATGAACCACTACGTAAAAAAGATCACTTCCTGCTATGCGCGGTATCAGCGTATCTATGCAGAAAGCTGAGAGGAGATAAGGAACATGAGCGAGAAACTTACCGCAAAGCAGGCTGCCGAACAGCTGCTTTACAAGCCGGAGTACGCCGCCGACAAGAGCGCCGACGTGAAGGAGAAGACTGCAGCCTTTGCTGAAGGCTACAAAGCCTTCCTGAACGCTGCCAAGACCGAGCGCGAAGCTGCCGCCGCCAGCGAAAAGCTGCTGCTGGAGGCCGGTTACGAAAAGTTTGAGCCGAAAAAGACCTATGCCCCCGGCCAGAAGATCTACTTTGTGCAGGAGCACAAGGCGGTGGTGGCCGCTACCATCGGCCGGAAATCGTTTGAGGAGGGCTTCCGTCTGGTGATCGCCCACATCGACAGCCCCCGTCTGGACCTGCGCCCGAACCCGCTGTACGAAGCAAACCACCTCAGCTACTTCAAGACCCACTATTACGGCGGCATCCGCAAGTACCAGTGGGGCACCATGCCGCTGGCCATCCACGGCGTGTTCACCCGTGCCGATGGCTCCAGCGTGTCCTTTGCAGTGGGTGAGGACGAGAACGACCCCGTGTTCTGCATCACCGACCTGCTGCCCCATCTGGGTGCCGAGCAGAACGACCGCAAGCTCAGCGAGGGCATCAAGGCCGAGGAGCTGAACGTGCTCATCGGCTCCGACGCTGTGGAGGATGCCGACATCAAGGAGGCCGTCAAGCTGAACACCCTGATGCTGCTGCACGAAAAGTACGGCATCACCGAGCGGGACTTCACCCGCGCTGAGATCGAGGTGGTGCCCGCCCATAAGGCCCGGGACGTGGGCTTTGACCGCTCCATGGTGGGCGGCTACGGTCACGATGACCGGGTGGACGCATACCCCGCCCTTATGGCCGAGATCGAGACGAAAGATCCTGTGCACACCACCGTCTGCGTGCTGACCGATAAGGAAGAGATCGGCTCCGACGGTGTGACCGGCATGCAGAGCATGTATGTATTCCACTTTATGCAGCTGCTGTGCCGCGCCGCCGGTCAGGACGACATCCTTGCCTTCCAGAACAGCGTGTGTCTCTCCGCCGATGTGACCGCCGCCTACGACCCCTCCTGGGCAAATGCCTTCGAGCCGCAGAACGGTACTTACGCAGGCCGCGGCGTGGCTTTCTTCAAGTACACCGGCAGCCGCGGCAAGAGCTCTGCCAGCGATGCTTCCGCTGAGCTGGTAGGGGATATCACCCGCCTGCTGGATGCCAACGGCGTGGCATGGCAGATCGGTGAGCTGGGCCGTCTGGATCTGGGCGGCGGCGGCACCATTGCCAAGTACGTGGCCAACCGCGGCATCCCGGTGCTGGACATCGGCGTGCCGGTGCTGTCCATGCACTCTCCCTTCGAGGTCATCCACAAGACCGACCTGTACATGGCTTACCGCACCTTCTCGCTGTTCTGCCAGGCTGAGCAGTAAGTTCTGTGCCTGAAAAAATATCCGCAGCGCTTCCCGGTTTGCAAAAACCAGCGGAAATACTGCGGATATTTTATTTTTGGCGCAAAAAGCTTGACCTTCAACCGACTTTCAGGTGTAATGTAGGTGCGGAGGTGAATCAGATGAACATCAAACAGGCCTCAGAACAGAGTGGCGTTTCGGCTCCCAACATCCGTTTTTATGAAAAAGAGGGACTTCTCACACCGGCGCGCAGGCAGGGCAATGGCTACCGCGATTACACTGCCGGGGATGTCCGCACGCTTAAACTTATCCGTATGCTGCGGATGCTGGATGTGCCGCTGCCTACCATCAAGGCGGTACTGCGCGGGGAACAGCCCCTGCAACAGGCGCTGCAAGCCCAGCAGACCGTGCTGGAGCAGCAGGCAGCGCAGCTGGCGGCAGCCATGCAGTTCTGCGCCGACCTTGCCCGGCAGGCTCCGCAGACGGACACGCTGGACGTGGACGCCTGCCTGACCCGCATGGAAAGCCCTGCCCATCAGCAGGGGTTCTTCTCCGGCTGGCTGCAGGATTACTGCACGCTGGCGAAGGTGCAGCATCAAAAGCACTTTTTCTTTATCCCGCAGGGCAGTATCAACACCCCGCAGGAGTTTACGGCGGCTTTGCAGGCCTATGCAGAGGAAAAGGGGATGCAGTTCACTCTGACCAAAGAGGGGATGTACCCGGAGTTTTTGCTGGACGGCATCGCGTATAAGGCCTACCGCAACCCGGGCAAGTACCGGGATGAGATCTGCTGCGATGCCGTGCATCCCGAGCAGCTGGACACCGGACTGCCGCTCCGGCGGGAGAAGCTGCTGCGCTTTTTGCGCCTCGCTGTGCCGCCGGTATGTACCTTTGCCGCCATTCTGGCGGCGGGGTGGGTGGTGACCGGCGGCGCAGGCTGGCTCTGGCTGGCGGTGCTGGCCTCTGCCGGAGTGCTGCTGGAACGCTGCCTTGAAAGGTGGCTGTAAGGCGCATTACCCCAGCGGCAGCGCCTCGGCCACCGTCAGAAAGGTGTAGCCGTTGTCCGCATACCACCGGATGATGTCCGGCAGTGCTTCGGCGGTGGTGTGTGTGGAGGAAGAATCGTGCATCAATACGATGCAGTTCGTCTGCTGCCCGGTCTCGTGCACCACATTGCGGTAAATGGTGCCCGCGCTTGGGTGCCCGCCCACGGCATCCTCGGCGCACACGTTCCAGTCCACCCAATGCCAGCCTTTCTGCTCTACTTCGGCTTTCAGCTGCTTCATCAGGCCTTTGCCGCCGTAGCGCCGACTGACGGTGTTGGTGCTGCCGCCCGGAAACCGTAGATACCGGATGCTCTCGGCATCCACATAGGGCGCAATGCGCTCCTTTAAAAGGGCAATGTCCTCCCAATAAGCGTCGCTGCTGCGGTAGATATCGCTGTACTCGTGGGAAGCAGAGTGCAGCGCGATCTGGTGCCCGGCGCTGACCGCTTCGGTGAGCAGGGGCAGATACTTCTCGTTGTAACCGGTAGCCACCACAAAAAATGTGGCGTGCACTCCGGCCGCGTTCAGCGCGCTGAGCACATCCGGTGTGGTCTTGCTGGGGCCGTCGTCAAAGGTCAGGCAGACCCACTTTTCCGGCAGCGGCTGGGCAGCAGGTTCCTGCTGCTCCTGTGCCAGAGCCGAAACGGCGGGGGAGAGCATCGAAGTGTCCGGTGCCGGGGTAAGATCCTGCGCCTGACATCCGGTGACGACCGGCGGCGCAGCAGATACAAACCCCATAATGAGGGCGAACAGCATTACGGCCGCAACTCTGGCCCGCCTGCGCCGTGCGAGATATTCTGCAAGCTTCAAGAGCAAAACCTCCTTTGTCTGTTTGGTTTGCTCTTATCAGAATATGAACGACGGCGGATTCTATGAAAAAAATTACCCCACTCTCTGCCGTTTATCCAGCCGCATCTTGTCGGCAATCATCGCAATGAACTCGCTGTTGGTGGGTTTTCCGCGCAGGTTATGGATGGTGTAGCCAAAGTAGCTGTTGAGGGTATCCACATCGCCCCGGTCCCACGCCACCTCGATGGCGTGGCGGATGGCGCGCTCCACCCGGCTGGCGGTGGTGCCGTTTTTCTTGGCGATTTCCGGGTACAGACGCTTGGTCACGGCGTTGATGTACTCCGGCTCGTTCATGGTGAGCAGGATGGCATCCCGCAGGAACTGATAGCCCTTGATGTGGGCGGGAACGCCGATCTGGTGCAGGATCTCGGTAACGGTCAGCTCATCGCTGTCCACGCTGGTGTGCAGGATGTGCTTTTCCGGGCCAAGTGCCGCCTTGAGCACCCGTGCGGCAAGCACGGTCTCATCAAAGGGCTTTACAAAGTAGTAGGCAAAGCCTTCGTCCAGCAGCTCCTGAACCATCTCTTCACTCTGGAAGGCACCGGTCACGAAGAAGGAGGTGTGCCGCTCACCGGCGGCATTGTAGCGCTGCTTTACCGCAAGGGCATCCAGACCGGGCATAAAAGCATCCAGCAGGACCACCTGCGGGCGCACGGTGAGCATTTTCTGCAGGACCTTGTTGCCGTCCTTTTCCACAACGGTCACGTCCACGCCCTTCTGCTCCAGCGCTTCGCGGCAGGCGGCAGTGAACGGGGCACCAGTATCCGACATCAAAAATCTAACTTTGTCCATGGTTGTTTCCTCCAATGTGTGCAGTTCCCTTAACACCATGGATTTTACCATAATTTTCCAGAACTTTCAACGGTTTATTTTGGTAAATTTTGGCAAAGAAAATCGAAACCCGCAAATTATTTTGCGTTTTGGGCCTGCGTGTGCGCTGTATCGTCTGTTTTTTCAACAGCGCGGGCCTGCTTGAGCATAGTCTGAGCAAAAATGCCGTAGCCCCGCGTGGGGTCGTTTACCAGCACATGGGTCACTGCACCCACCAGTCTGCCGTTCTGCAGGATGGGACTGCCGCTCATGCCCTGCACGATGCCGCCGGTTTTGGCAAGCAGCTGCCGGTCGGTCACGCGCAGGATCATGTTGCGGTGGGGGTCTGCGTCGTTTACCTTTTCAATGCGGATGCGGTATGCCTTGGGCACCTCGCCGTCCACGGTCGTCCAGATCTCGGCATCGCCCGGCACAACCTCCTGCGCAAAAGCCATCTCCAGCTCCGGGCCGGAAAATGCAGCCCGTGTTCTGCCATAGACCCCTGTCTTGCTGTTGATGCAGATGCTGCCAAGCGCATGGGTGCTCAAAAAGCGGCCCTTCAGCTCACCGGGGCTGCCCACGGTGCCGCTGGTACACCCCACGATCTGGCAGGGGACGATCTCGCCGCTGCGCAGGGCCACGCTCTCACCGGTGTCGCTGTCGCTGATGGGGTGGCCAAGCCCGGCAAACACCCCGGCGGCATTGTCCACAAAGGTCATGGTGCCTACCCCGGCGGAAGAATCCCGCACCCACATCCCGGCGCGCCACTGCCCGGCGGTGCTGTCCCACACGGGGGTCAGCCGGGTCTGGAATTGCTCACCATTGCGGATATAGACCACCTGCACCGGTGCGCCTGCGGCCGTTTCCAGAGCATCGTGCACGGCATCGTTCGTCTCGGTCAGGGTGTCGTCCATGCGCACCACCCGGTCGCCCAGCCGCAGCCCGGCCTTCTTGGCGGGGTTTGCGGTGCCGTCCGGGGTGTTCAGGTCGGAAAAGCCCACAATGAGCGCGCCCTCGGAGAACATCTTAACGCCGAAAGGCGTACCGCACACTGTTACCACCGGACGTGTTTCCACCAGAGCGCGCACAGTCTTGACGGGCAGCCACCCGCCAATGGACAAAGTGGCCTGATAGCTGCCCGCAGCCTGCGTGCTGGCCGCGTTGCGGGAGCCAGCGGTGCGCAGCGGCTGCACATAGGCAAAACGGGGCAGGGTAAGGGTCTGGCCGGGTTCCAGCAAAATTTCAGCAGGCAGACTGTGCCACAGCCAGCCCAGCACCGCCAGCGCGGCCACCAGAAGATAAGCTGCCGCAATGCTGCCAGCGCGGCGTAGTTTTGATCTGCGCATCGGCAAAAGCCCCTTTCCGCCATGGAAAATGATACGATCGTCCGGCGATAGTATGCGCTGTGAAGGGCGGAAATATCAATGCAGTGATTGACTTTTGCCGCCGGAACTGATACTATATTAAGGCGGTTTGGCCGCAGCTGCAGAATAGAAGAATACGCGGGTATGGTGGAATTGGCAGACGCGCAGGATTTAGGTTCCTGTGCCGCAAGGCGTGTGGGTTCGACCCCCACTACCCGCATACAAAGAAAAGCGCGTTGGTTCGTACAGAACCAGCGTGTTTTTTCTTATCATGGTAACACTTTTGGTAACACTATTAAGTTTTCAGACTGCTCTCACCAGCGCATTATACAGCATTTCAATGAACTGTACCGCGCTTGGGCATCCGGTCAGCGGATAGCCTGCCAGCTGCTGCACATACTCCGGGTTTGTGAGCCATGCACCTTTAGCTGCCCGACGGACAGCGCTTTGAATCGCTTTTGGCTCACACCTTCTGCGGTCGGCGATAGGGGTATAGATATCTTTCTCCACGGCCTGCAGGCGGTCTTCCTGCTCACAGACCAGCTCAAGACACTGGCACAGGATACTGTAGGCACTCAGGTTACGTGTAATGCCCATCGGGCGCAGCAGATCATTGACTTGAGTGGATAATTCGGAAACAATCATAGTTGACACATCCTTTCTTTGCGTCAACTCTAACCGAAAAACACTTGAAATTTGTTAATTGCGTCGATATACGTCGTAAAGCGTCGAAACACGCCAAACAAAAACAGCCCCGAGGAACTGTCAGGCTCCCCGGGGCTGTTATACTATGATTTTGTTGGCGCTACAGAAACATCACATAGAGGTCTTCTGGCTGCGCACCTGCGCTTCGATCATCGGCTTCAGGTAGCTGTCGAGGTCGCCAAAGGTCTCCTTGATGAACGTGATGGTCTCCTGCGTCAGGGCTTTCTTCGCTGCAGCCAGTGCGCGGCTGTAGGCGATGCGCTGGGCAGCCTCGTCGAACTTGTCCTGTTCCTTCAGGGCATCAACGTAGGTCTGGTTGACGTACTGGACGGCGTTGAACACCGCGTTGGCGGCATTCTGGAGACAGGTCTGCGCAAACTTGTTGTTGATGTAGCCGTTTGCAATGCTGACACCCTTGTTCAGGCCCCAGCCGAAAATGACGGTCATTGCGGGGATGCAGGCAGTAAGAGCGACTTTCAGAAATTCATTCATAAGAGCTTATCCTTTCTGCTCGGTTTCCGAGCGCTGCTTTAAAATGTCCACGGCCTTGGTGATCGCTGCCGGGATCGGCAGTCCCATCAAGCCCGCGTTTTCGATGATGGAAATGGTCTCGTTGCAGATAAAGCCGATCACAACGGCATCCCGCACAAAGGTGGAACCCATCACGGCATCCAGCCTGCAGGCCACCAGCACGATCAGCAGTGTTTCGCCCTTTCGGCACAGGCCCTTCCAGCCTGCGCGGCTTTCCAGCGTGCCGCTTTTGGTCTTGGGGCTTGCATGGAACACTCCTGCCACGATCAGCCCGGTGATGTAGTCGATGGCCATAAAGATGATGAGCGTCTGCAGCGCTGCGTCCCACCCGCCAAACAGGCTGGCAAACGCAGCGCCCAGCGCACCCACCGCCATGCAGAAATAATCTTTCAAAACGTCACCCTCCCCTCACAGTGTCCACCGGCTTTTGTTCGGGCGGGTGTCCACGTGCACCCAGCCCTTTGCACGGCCTGCCTTGACCGGGTAGCGGCCCACGCCGCCCCAGCCGGGCATCAGGCTTTCGGCGTAGGCGGCCACAGCCAGCGGGTCGGTGTCCTGCACCTGAATGTCCGCGGCTCGGCCCAGCAGGTGCTGGCTGGATCTGGAGCCGCCCACCCTCGTGTTGTGGCTGGCGGTGCGGTAGCCGCTGGTGATGGTCACGGGCTTGCCGAAGTGCTCCCGGATGCACTGCAGCAGCACCACAAGGCCCTCGTCAATGAGGATGGTGTCGGTGCCGTCGCGGCAGCGGAACTCACGCACACGGAATGCGGGAGAGAGCTGCTTTGCACCATCATTCTTCAAACTGTACTGCTTGATCGCCATATGTATCACGTCCTTTCATAGGATCAAGCCACGGGCTTATTTTTCCAATTCTGCCTTGATGGCTTCCAGATCGTCCGTGGTCAGGGACGGGTAGTCGGCGGCGATGTCTTCAAAGACTTCACCGGCGGCAATGCGGATTTTGAAAGCGCGGGTCATAATGCGAAGTTTGAGTGCGTTCAGGGTTTTCATAAAAATCAGCCTCCAATCAAATCAGCCATCATGAGCACAAGGTCGTCGTTTGCCGCTTCCAACGAAGTGAAACGTTTTTCTGCTTTGGCTTTAGCGACTTCATCCTCTGGAATCTCCCGTAAGATAAACTGCCACGTCCCGTCCGGGGTATCAGTGGGTTGCATGATCTGCACAAGCTCTGCATCGTGCAGGGTGTCCGGGTAAGCGCACCCGGTCATATCGCAGTCGCTGGCGGCAATGTGTACTTCCGAAAGCTTGCCGTCGAATGTGTCCATGGTGACCTCTGCGGGAGAGTGGAACGTATTCGCACCGGGGTTCAGGGTCAGCTTTTCGAGCTTTGTCCCATCGGAAAAGGTAATAGTGTATGTTTTCATCTTTTCGCTCCTTTCCCCTTATCAGCAGATACCGACAGCAGGCCAAACGCGATAGTCACCGCTGGCTTCGCCGCGGCCCAAACCGCCGTTGCCGTCGACAAGCGCGAAACCGAATTTCGAGGAGACGTCTCGCAGCCAGCACCACTGGTTACGAACGAAGCCCATCCACGGAGCCAGCTGGAAAAGGGGCAACTGGTTCTTGTCAATGGTATAGTTCCGGCAGGTGCTCCACGGATCAGTCGCACCGTTCGGCATGGGCGAGAATTGCCGCCCGCCATAGACCATGTTTTCGTTCATAAGCTCAACGGTCGAATCATACCAGTCCGTGCCAGTCGGTGCGCCGTTTATGGCAGCGTTCACCAGACTTTCACGGTGGTTCAGGATGTGCGCAGAGCCAAAAGCAGTGTTGATCGTGGTCTTTGCCTGCGTCAGACCGTTCTTGTACAGGTCAGAACCGACGTAGCCGCCCTCGGTCGTGTTGGTGGGGTTGAACTTGTAGATGTACAGGTGGCTGCGGGGAATGACTACGGCGTGATGGGTATTGCAGGCCGTGTCGCCGCACTTATACCAGTAGTCAAAGGCTGCGATGATGTAGTCCATGCCACCGATAGACCAGTAGTCACCAAGGTACAGGTTTTTGAACGTGCCCGCTTTGATGGCTGCCCACTGCTCGCTCGTGACGCTGCCGCCCAGTGCCTTGCCCCGGTAGACGCAGTTATGTGCAGCTGCGCCAGCTGGTGTAGTTAACTGCAACATATCATCCTGTGCAGTATCAGGATTAACGACTCCCAGATCTGCCAGAATCTTTGCCAGCGTTGCGCGCTGGGTGCTGTTACCCTGCAAGATAAGCTGGTCAGTTTTTGCTACCGTGCTTGCCTGTGGAAGGCTTGTAATAGGTACATTTGCCATGTTTTATCCTCCAATCTGTTTGGTTGCGATCAATGTGCCACCGGTGGATGTGCAAAGGGTGTCACCGGTTGAGGTGTAAAGACCGAACGTCAGCTGACCAGTGACAAGCATCAGCGTGATTGCATCGAAGGTATCACCGGTGGCCTTTGCATCGGCAGGCGCACCCTCGGTGGACAGGGTAGGATCAGTGGAGACGTAGGCTTTCGCCTCACCAGCAGCTTTTTTGGCCTCCTCGGCGCTTTTAGCTGCTGCGCTCTGGCTTCGAGCGGCCTCTTCGGCGCTTGTGTCTGCCGCCGTCTTGTCTTGCGCAGCAGCTGTTGCAGCGTCTGCGGCCTCTGTCGCTTTCCTGCCGGCCTCGGCAGCGGCCTCTTGTGCGGGCGAGGTTGCCTTGCTGACGCTGTCCAGAGCCTCAGTGCAGGCAGCGTTGATACCCTGCAGCGCGTCATCGCGGGCCTGTGTGGTGTCACGCAGAGCCTGCTCGGCATTGGCGGCATGGGTCCCGGCGGCGGCTCGATCATCGGCAGCGGCTTTGGCAGATGCAGCAGCCTCCTCCATACAGGCAGCGGCCTTGCGGCTGCTGTCCGATGCAGTCTCTTCCAGTTCCGCAATCCGCGCCTTTGCTGTGGCCAGAAGTTCCGCCGTCGGGATGTGGGTCACGCCGTCCCGCACGATGCCGCAGAGCTTCTCGTCCAGCCGTGTGTCGGTGATCTGGCCGGTGGTGACGGCGGTGGAGCCTGCCGGGCGGGTGATCTCGGCAAGGCAGAGGTCGTAGATCAGCTCGGTGCGGGAGATGGCCGTGGCCGTGGGTGTGCTGGATGCCGTGCCCTGCAGCACCTGCAGGCTGGCGGCTCTGGCACCGGCATCATAGCGCATGACGATGCGGTCGATGCGGGGGAGAGATGGGTCGGCCAGCGGCAGGGTCAGGGTATCGGCCTCCCGCTTTGTGATGGAGTAGCCGGTGAAACGGCTGGGGTGCACCCAGCCACGGCCCGCGCCCACGGTGACCTTCAGCCCGCCTGCGGCTGTCACCGGGAAGTCCTCAGCGGAGCTGAACACACCGCTGGTGAGGCCCGCAAGGTAGGCCGCCACGTCTGCGGCATCGAAGTCGTAGCCGTCGGCGGGGTATAAAACGATTTTGCTCAAAAGATCATCTCCTTACAGCTTGCGCCAGACCGGTGTGCCCAGCCGCGCGGTGCGGGTGGTGCTGTCGCTCTGGCTTTGGGTGATGACATCGGCCACCCGGACGGTGGCCTTGTAGCCCAGCTCCGGGATGGTGCAGAAGGCCACGTCGCCGGGGGAAAGCCCCTCGGCATCGATGGTCAGCTCAATGGAGCCGGTGCGCAGCTGTTCCAGCAGCTTGTTGGTGCCCCGGGCCATGAGCCGCTCGAGGTAGGCTTCGCTCTTGTTGCTCTCGCCCTTTTCCTCGTCCGGCTGCACGTCCCGGGCATCCACATAGAGCTCCCGCCGGTCGGCTCCGGTGGCATCCGTCAGGCCCACGGTCACGGTGGCCCGGGCATCGCCCTCACCGGCCCCTTGAACAACGGCAACGTTGGCATAGTCGTTGTCCCCAAAGGCCCAACTGGCCCCGGTCAGGTTGCCCCACTTGGTGGAAAAGCGGTTGTTGGGGTCAGCGGTGGGCCGGTAGACCTCGAACAGCAGCTTCTTATCTGCGTTCTTGCCTGCCAGCCGTACCCGGAAGCCTAGGTCGCAGGCCGCGCCGATGGTCATCAGGTAGTCCATGATGCTGCCGCCGGAGGTCTGTGCGGTGTAGGTGGTGTCAAAGCCCACCAGCTCTCCAAGCTCCAGCTTGGGCCACGGCTCCATGGAATTGACCAGCCTGCGCATGGCCTGCTCCGCGTTCTCGCTCTTCACGATGACGGTGCAGGCCCGCTTGGTGAAGATCCACGTTCCCGGGAAGCCGGTGACCACTAGATTGCTGTCGGTGTTCTCGTTGCTCCGGTGGCAGATGCGCATGGGCACGTTGCTGTCACTGCGGCGCAGCCAGCGGCCCTCCCGCAGCAGGGACAGGTTCTCTTCGGTGGGTCTGACTTCGAGGGTGAACTCACCCTCGGTGTTGTAGGGCTCGTCCCAGTAAAGGCTCACCCAGACCTCCACCCGGCCCAGCCGGGCAAGGGTCGTCTCATCCAAAACATCCAGCGTCATGCGATCACCTCCGGCAGAATGCCTGAAACCATGGGATAAAATTGCACCGTGACCTGCAGGAGGGTCTCGCCGCTGTCGGCGGTGGCCTTGAGCAGGTTGTCTCCGGGAGCCAGCTCCAGCAGGTCGCTGTCCTCGTCCAGCAGGGAGAAGATGTTCTCCTCCGTGCCGTCCTCTGTCCGCTTGACGGCCAGCTTGTCGGTGGTGGTGCGGTAGATCTCGATGACCTGCCCCGGGGTTAGGGTGGTCAGGATGCGGATGCTCTGGCCCGTGATGATGTTCAGCACGCAGGGGTTGACCACCGCACCGTCACTTTTGAGGGTGGCCGTGAAGGGTACAGCCAGCGCCCCGGGGTTGACCGCGTTCTGCCAGCCAAACGAGGTGCGCACGCCGAACCGGTGGGGCTTGGAGTAGTTGACCGGCAGCCTGAAGCTGGGCACAAAGCAGTTGATGTAGAAGCTCTGAGCGGTCAGATCGTACCAGAAGGGCTTCGGGCAGAAGAACATCATGTCAAGGACCGGGTATGGGTGGATGCTCTTTGTGTAGGGGGTCTTGGAAAGCACAAAGCGGCAGAAATACTTGTCCTCAAAGTACATGGTGCCGCTGGTGAAGTAGGGGAGTTTTTCCAGCAGCAGGGCTGCATCCGCATCGCCGTGGGGGCTGTGGCAGTGGATGATGAGTTCACGGCTCACCCCGGCCACGCTCTGTTTCTCCACCGTGTTGCCGATCTGGTTCACGCCCTGTGCGGTCTGCAGATCTACGTTCACACCATTGATGGGATCGAGGGAGTAGGGCGTGCCGTAGTCCCACCCGATGTCGAGAGCGGCCCCGGCATCCGTCACGAGCCGCAAATGGTCTTTGCGAAATGGCATTCAGAGCCCTCCTTTCATCGTTTCTGGGCCTTGGCCCGGTCGGCTTCCCAGCGTGCTTCCCGCTGGAGGTCTGCCGCCGTCTGGGCCTTGCTGTAAATGTTCTGGGTGATGTTGGTGTCGCCCTCCCGGTGGTACTGGTTGGCGGCTGCGGCCACCTTTGCCGTGCCGGAAGCGGCCACACTGCGAGAGATGGCCATGTTGTCCGACAGCACCAGACTGTCTGCCTGCCGCACCATCTCGGCCAGCTTGCTGTTTGCGGCCAGCAGGGCCTCGGTGTTGTCCCGGATGGCATCGGTATTATCCTTATCCGGCGTAGTCCCGGGGGTGCCGGGGTCCGTCGAGGCATCAGGCTTCTCCGGCTCGGCGGGGGTGCTGGGCTTGTATTTTTCTTCTAGGTCTCGGAGGGTCTTTTCGTAGTCCAGCTGCAGCAGTTCCCGCTCAAGGTCGCCCATCCGCAGGGTGTTCTCGGCCTCGACAAGCTGCTTTTCCAGATCCGCCAGCGCGGTTGCATCGGCAGCAGTCTTTTTGCCGATCTGCGCCGACTGCTTCTTGTACTCGGCATCCAGCAGTTTCTTTTCGAGGCCGGCAACGGATTTTTTATAGTCCGCAGCAGCCACGGCCTTTTCGGCATCCAGCATGCCGGGGTCATCCTCGGTAAGTTTCGCCCGGGCAAGTTCGGCAGCCTTTTTAGCGTACTCGGCATCCAGCTGCTTTTTCTCGGCATCGCCGGACTGACGGGCATACTCCGCATCCAGCTCGGCCTGCTCCTGCTTGGCGAGGCGGGCGTTCTTGCGGTCCTCACGCTCCTTCTGGATCTTCTTGGCATAGTCCCATGCGGGGTTGGACACATAGTCGATGTGGCCGTCCCAAAGCTGTGCGACGAGATTATAGGCACCGATCAGCGCATTGATCTCGATGACAAACTGCTCCACAAACAAGCCAAGGACGTACATCAGGCCCTCAAAAATGTAAGACATGAAATCGGCCACGCCCGACCATACATCGTTCATGCCGTTTGCGACGTTTTTATTTGTGCTGGCAAAGTTGAGCAGTGCGCCCACCAACATGCCGATCAGAGAAATCACCAGCAGGATGGGGTTGGCATCCATGGCAACGTTAAGCCCCTCCTGCGCACCGGTGGCCGTCGTTGCAGCGGGCACGAACTTTGCAACCAGACTGGATGCAAGAGCTGCCAGCTTGTTGCCAACACCGGACAGCGCATTGCCGAGCTGGTCCAGCGCACCTTGCGCAATGGCCGTGATCTGCTCCCTCTGTTTATCAGTGCACGCCTGCCAGAAGTAGGAAGCTGCCCAGAAGCCCAGCTGTTCCAGATCGCCGTTTTTCAGCGCGTTGGCAAGGGTCTTGATGGCACCGACCGCGTCGGTCTGGATGTCCTTCTTGATGTCCTTCCAGCCATCTTCCAGCTTGGTGCGCAGCTGAGTGGTCAACAGCTCTCCGGCACTGGCATACTGCGGACCGGCATCCTCAATGGTCTTGACCGTGGTCTCCACACCGTCGGCGGTCTTGGTGGTCACGGTCTTGACGGTGCGCTCTACTCCCTCGATGACCTCGGTGCCGGTGCGGGTAGTCACGGTGGACACCCGCTCGCTGCCATCAGTCAGGGTCTCGGTGGTCTTTTCCACCGTGACCTGCGCACCGCCCACGATGCTGGTTTGGGTGTCCTTGACCGTGGTCTGTACGGACGCCTTGACATCCTCCATGGTCTGCTTGACAGTCTTGGTGCCGTCCGCAGCAACCTCTGTGATGGTCTTGACATCCTTCAGCACACCATCCACCATCTGCCGGGAAGTCTCGGTGATGGTCTGTTTCTGCTGCTTTTTGCCGTTGGACAAGGTCTCATTGACCGTTTCCACCGTCCGGGTCACGCCGTCCTTTACAGTGGTCGTGGTGTCCGAGATGGATTTGACCACCGTGGCAGTGGCCTGCTTGGTGGCCTTTGCGGCCTTACCCGCATTGTTTGTGATGATGCCGGTTGCGTTCGTGGATGCGGCTGCAGCAGCTTCGGCCGCGGCCTTTTCCTCCTGCGCCTGCTTCACACGTTCATCGTGGAGGGCCTTGCGCTTAGCAGCAGCTTTATCGCGTTTGGACTGGTTATAGTCGTCCATATAGCCGTTGTAGGCTGCATCATAGGCTTCCTGTGCCGCACCGACACCGTTTTTCAGGTTCGCCAGTGCCGCAGCCGCGCCTCTGATTTTGGCGACCAGCTCATTGAGCCAGTCCACCACCGTACCGATGGCATTCTGTGCTATCTTTTCGACAGCCGTAAATGCGGAGTTGACCGCATTGCGGAAGGTCTCGCTGGTCTGATAGGCCGTCACAAGGCCCGTTGCCAGAGCAGCCAGTGCAGCAACAAACAGCCCGACCGGGTTTGCGGAGATCACCGCATTCAAAGCCGCCTGCGCCAGTGCCAGACCGGTGGTCCCGGCTTCTGCGGCTGCATGGGCGGCGGTCATGGCCGTGGTCGCGGCTGTGTGGATCACTTCGATTGCAGTAGCGGCGGCTACATAGCCCTTGTATGTCAGGAATGCCGTTCCGGCAGCGGCCACAACAGCCGTTGCAATGCCGATGGTCTCCTTGAGCTGGGCCATCTTCTCGTCGCTGTCGAGGAAGGAGACCACCACCTCGTTCAGCTTGACAACCAAATCACCCAGAGCCGCAAACAGGCCGCTGGTCAGCTCACCGGTCAGGGCGCTGACATTATCCTTCAGGGTGGACATGCGCCCGCTGAAGGTCTGGCTTGCTTCCAACATGCCGTTGTAGAACTGCCCGCCCTCGCTGGTGGCGGCAGAAACGGCGGCCTGCAGCTCGCTGAAGCTGACCTTTCCGTCCGAAATGCGCTTGTACAGGTCGGACATGCTCTCGCCGGTGGCGTCGCAGATCTGGTTCAGCGGGTTGAAGCCCGCATCGATCATCATGTTGACGTTTTCCAGCGTGACCTTCTTTGCGCTGGACATCTTGCCGTAGGCGCGTACCAGCGTCTGCAGTTTGTCCGCGTTGCCGAGGGAGATGTCGCCAAGCTGTTTCAGCACGCCGGTGGTGTCGTCTGCGGCAATGCCGAACTGCAGCAGGGTCTGTGTGCCCTCGGTCAGGTCGGACAGAGCAAAGGGCGTGGACGCTGCAATCTTACGCAGCTCGGAAAGCTTTTCGGCCGCAAGCTCTTCGTTGCCCAGCATGACCTTGAAATTGGTCAGGTAGCTTTCCATGCTGGCATTGTAGTCAATGCCGCTTTTGACCACTTTGCCCAGTTCCGCCGAAGCTTTCTTCGCAAAGTCAGCAATCATGTTTCCGGCGGCAACGGTCCATTTGCTGGTGCTCTTTTCCGCCGGGTCACTGTTGAGCCTTACTTCGCCGGTGATGCTGAAATCTGCCATGTACCCACCTCTCTCAATTCCAAAAGAGCGCGGGCACAAGGGCACAGGCTGTTATAACTTGATCTCTACTTCCCGGCGGCAGGCCGGGTTCTTGCATTTGACCCACACACCGTGAGCGCTGGCGGAAGCTTCTGCCCAGGCAGGCAGCGGCTTGCTGCAATACGGGCAGCGCACCGGCACGCGGGTACTGTTCTCAGCGGAACCGCGCGAGGAATGCGGCATCATGCTGCTGCGGGGTAACATCGCGCGCACCTCCTTTCAGCTCCGGCGGCAGGGCGTACCGCTCCTTTGCCGCTTCGTATCGCTGTCGGGTGGCTGGGTCCATCTCGCTGGTATCCGTGGTGCGGATCTGCAGTATCTGCGACAGCGCGGTCTCCTGAGGCAGTGCCTGCATCAGCGCCATAAAACGCCACCAGTGCACCTTGTCAGTGGTCAGATCGATGCCGTAGGCCTGCTGGAATGCGCCAAGAACATAGGCTGCATCGCAGTGGTAGTCCAGCGTGATCTCACCGGCACCGGCATCGGCCTCCGGCGGCTCTCCACCGGGAGCGTCGTCCGCACAACCGCGGAAAAAGCGCATCAGGGACGCAAAAGCATCCGGCAGCTGTGGGTCTGGAATTGAATCTGCAAAAAAACGTTCCGCTGCGTCGTGCATCAACTGGACCTTTTCTTCGTCAGTTTCTGCCCGGCGGTAGGTATTCAGCAGCCAGACCATATGCCGGAAATCCGGGTCGATGCGTCTGCCTTCCCACGTGGTAGGCAGGGCATCCGTCAGCAGGTCAGTCATTTTCCAGAGCAGCCAGTTCGGCCAACAGAGCCTTGCGGCGGGCAGCTTTGTCCACACGCTCCACCATCTGAGCGGCAGGCGGCTGTGCGGGGAAGCTCACAGGCTGCTGACTGACGATGTGGCCTGCCGTCTGGGTGCGCTGCCGTGCTTTCTTCTCGGCCCGGCGCTGGGCGCGGTTCATGGGCTGCGGCTTCGGGATACGGTCGGCGTAGTGCTGTTTTTCAGCCTTGCAGGCCTCGTTGATGGCATCCAGCACATCGTAGATAGGTGCTGCGTTGTTCTCGTCCAAGCCCAGACAGTCGGATGCACCTGCACCGAGGATCTCGTCGATGCAGTGCATGACGATCCTTGCCTGTGCGCGCATATAGTCACCCAGACGCACACCGCCATGGTTGAAGCGCTCAGTTTCGGCCCTGCCGGCCTGCTGCATCTGTTCGTTGGCATCTTCAAAGCGGTCCATATCGTTGGCGTTCAAAATGGAAAACTCAAATTCCTGTCCACAAATAAACATTTTCTGGCTCCTTTCGTTGCGCCGTGCCCCGGTACTGCCCCGGAGAAACCTGTTTCACGGCATAAAAAATCCCGTTCCGGGACCGGAACGGGAAAGCGGATATCAGGCCTTGACCGCCTTGCCGGGCGCTGCCTGCGTCTGCATGTCGGGGTCGGTCAGGTAATCGTACTCCGACGGGGTGCCAATGCCCTTTACGTCGCAGGCAAAGCCTGCAGCGGCACCGGCGGCACCGCTGGAATCGCTGGTGACGATGAAGGATGCCTGGCCCTTTTCGCCCTTGCCGGTCTTGACACTGAAGTAGACGTAGGGGAAGATCACGCTCTGGCCGGAGCCGAACTTGACCTTGTGGCTCAGCAGGAAATCCTGCGCAGCGTCACCCACGCAACGGTTGCCGTTCAGGGCAAAGGTGCGCTGAACCTCGCCCTTCTCGGTCACAGTGCCGGCGCGGATATACGAGTTGTCCTCGGTGGTGGCGTTCAGAGCACCGGAGTGCTCCTTGACGCGCTCTGCACATACGATCCAGTCACCGACCTTGTTCTGCTCGGCGCTGGTCTGAATGGCAAAAATAAAGTCATCGGCGCGCTCTACGCCGGTGTAGTCGGCTTTCGGCTCGATACCCTTATCGGTCTTGAGCTTAGCCAGAGTTTCAGAAACAGTCATATCAAAACTCCTTTCATTTGGGCATGTAGTAGGTCAGGCGCAGCTGCATCTGCATCCGGCAGCTGCCCGCGCTGCTGGTGACGATGTAGCCGGTGGAGGTGACGGACACGCTGAGGGATTGTTTGTCCCTGCCGCATTCCGAGAGATCGGGCAGATGGCCGCAGTCATTCTGCGCCAGCACCCAGTCGGTCAGCTGCTCAAAAAAGCCGCTGTTCTGGATGGCCAGAACGTCCGCCTCGCCGTACTCCCGCCGGGAGAGGAACAGGTAATTCTTTGCCATGTCCCGCCCGGAGAGATACTCGGTGAGCACCGGGTCGCCGGGGCTGTCCTCGATGGAAAAGGCGGTGGCCTCTTCGTCCAGTCCGGCAATGCGGAAGGCCGCGCCGGTGGCTTCCTGCTCGTCGGCGATCAGCGGGCAGGTCTTGAGCCACGCCCGCAGGGCGGCAATGGTGGGTTTGGCTTCACTCATTTTTCACCTCCGAGATACTGTTTTGCGGCATCGTGGGCGAACTTTTCCAGTTCGTCCTTGTGGTCGGCAATGGCCCGCTGGCCCCAGTAGGAGCCGCGCAGGCGGTTGTCACCGTGCAGTCCAGCGCCCTGCTCGTGCAGATAATACTGCCTGCGGGCGTAGGGCGTGTTATAGACCAGCAGACCATTCTTGAAGTCCGATGCCTGATTGACGCTGTTCTTCAGGGTGCCGGTGTCAAAGGGCACATAGGGGTCAACGGTTTTGGCTACCTGCTGGGAAAACGCATACTGCACTTTTGCAAAGCCTGCGTCCATATCCGCCTGCAGGCCGGGCCGTAAGGTGATCTTGAAATCAAAAACCGGTGCGCTCATGGTGTCAGCTCCCTTCCACATGCCAGTGCGGCAGCAGCGGTTCCCGGTCGTCCGAGACAGCCGACACGGTGCAGCACAGGTGTGTTTTTTCGAGTTTGGCATACTCTTCGGCGGTCAAGGCAGACACCGTGCCCTGCACCAGCTTCCAGCCGCGTTTCAGGGTCCAGTGTTTGGCCTTTTCGGCAGCAGGCAGAGCCGCCCATTGAGCGTAGGGCAGATAGCCCATGGTGCACACGCTGGCCGGAATGCGGATGTGCGTAGTGCGCTCCGGGTCCTTGGCAGTGCCGGAGCCGGACGTGGAGCGGCATTCCCGCCAGCTGCAGCCGGGGAACACCCAGCACTCCGGGGTGTCGGTCTCGGTGGCGATGTCGCGGATAAGGTTGACCACGGTGACAGCAGTCTGCATCAGAAGCACCCCCTGTACAGCAGGCCGTGCGGGTCAGCACCGAGGGCCGTGCGGATGATTTCATAGGCTTCCTGCCGGGTGGCTGCGGTCATACTGGCATTGCTGCCAAAGGTGACGCTGTAGCCGTCGTTGGAGACGCTGGCAGCGCCCGGCACAGCGCTCACCGCAGACGCAGCGGCCAACAGTCCGATGATCTGCGTGCAGGCATCTGCCAGCGCTGCCCGGCAGGCCTCACACCCGGCGGAATGGTTCTCCGCCCGGCCAAAGGTGGCGGCATCGATCATGCGGGAAGCCCGGCTGCACAGCACCCCGAAGGCCGCTTCCGGCACCGTGCCGCCCGCCGTGAGGTATTCGTCGTAGGTACAGTACAGCATGGCGGCTCCTTACGCTGCGACGGCAGCGGCGGTCAGGAACGCGAACGGAACCTTGGAGCGGTCGGCATTCAGGCGGGTTGCAGGGTTCGGCAGTGCCCAGCCCATGCGCATGACCACACGCAGGGCCACCATATCCTGCTGGGCGAGGTTGTAAACGATCTCCTTGGTGGAAGGATCCTGAATAACGCCCTGATCCAGCAGCTTCACGGTGACATCCTGACGGATGGAGTACACCAGCTTCTTGAAGTTGCCTGCGATCAGCTGGGCCTTAGAAGCATCAAAGCCGCCGTTCTCCGGGAAGTACATCGGGGCACCGTCCAGCGCGTAGGTGGTTGCACCCTGCATATCGGAACGGAACAGAGGACGGCCCGTGGTATCCACAAGGCCGCGCAGTTCTGCCTTTGCGGTCAGATCGCCGACCACGGCATCCACACCAAAGCCGCCAGCCTCAACCTTGGAGAACAGACCGTCCTTGCCCAGCAGCTTTGCGTAGTCGATGGGGCCGGTGACTTTGTTCTTGGCCGCAAGGGTCAGAACATCGGTCGTCCACTCGGTGGGGCGCTCGCCGCCGAACAGGATGGCGTTGTCGATTTTTGCGCCCATGGCTTCCCGGACGCGGGGCTGTACCTCGCCCATGATGTCAAAGCTGGAATCTGCCAGCACAGCTTCGGGCACGGGCACAATGACGGCCAGCTCTGCGGCGGTCATATAGACATTGTCCCATTCCTGCTTGCTGGTCTTTTTCATGCCGGTATCGCCGTTGACCCAGTAGGCCAGCGGCAGCATGGACAGCACGGGGATCTTGGTCTGGTTAGAGGTCATGTTTGCCAGACGGGTGCCCAGCTGCATGACGATGGAGCTTTTGGGAACATCCTGCTGAATGGTGTTCACCAGCTGTTCGCGGATAAGGGCTTCCGCATTGCTACGGGCAATAGAATCGATCGCCATAGATCATCAACCTTTCTGGCCGAATGCTGCGCGGAATGCAGCGTTTGCGGCCTCATGTGTGTTTGCAGGCTGGCCGGGTGCGCCGGTCGCCGATGTGGAAAAACGTGCCATGCCGCCGTCCGGCAGGATAGCACTGGGGTCACGCTCTTTGAAAGCCTTGACATAATCATCAAAGCCCATGATCTCGCCGTCCTTCATGGCAAAATTCTGGGCCTTGGCATCTGCCAGAAATGCCTTGCGGGCGCTCTCGCTGGAAAACTTCAGGCCGGAAGCCTTGCGTTCCAGCGCATAGCCCTTTTCGAGGGCAGCGACCTGAGCCGCAGCGTCGGTCTTGGCCTGCTCGGCCTTGGTCTTCCACTCCGGGTCGTAGCCCTCCAGTTTACTGTTTGCAGTGTTCAGCTGCTCGGTCAGGGGGGTCTTTTCGGCCTTGAGGGTGGTGATCTCGTTCACCTTGGCCGTGATATCCGCGCCGTGCAGGTTCATGATGCTGTCCAGCTGGTCCGAGGTGATACCCGGAATGATCTTGCTCACATCTTCGCGTTTCACTTGCGATGTGCTCCTTTCTTTTGTCTGTTGGGTGGATAAGTCCCTGCTGTTTTGTATCGCGGTTCTCATTCCGCACGGGACAAGACGGGGTACGCGCCGCCTTCCGCTGTGGTGCCGCTTGCGGGAGTTGAACCCGCCACCCCCGGATTAAAAGTCCGGTGCTCTGCCAACATGAGCTAAAACGGCATGAAAAAACCACTATGAAGCCTTTTTTCGGGGCACATAGTGGTTAAAATGGGGAATTTCCGTGAATGACTTTTACGGCTTGACCTCTACGCTCGGCAGTACGTCCGTGTGGAAATAGAGCTTGTAGTGGTAGGGGTCGGTATGGGTGCCGGTGATGTCCTCCACCACATACATGGTGTAGTCGTTCAGATAGATGTAGTTCTTGCGGTAGGAATCCGGGCCGACCTTCACCGTGCAGACAAGCTCATTGTTTGAGTTGTTGGAGATGGACATGTAGCCCTCGGCTTCCATGATCACCTTGTCGGTGCGGGCGTTGTAGACGGTGATCTTGCGCTCACTCTCGAAGTAATCTGCCTGCTTGGAGATGTTGTAGTTGGCCTTTTCGGCTTCGCTGGAACAGCCACACAGCAGAATGGATGCGGCCAGCGCAAGGGCGAGAAGAATCTTTTTCATGGTTCGTTCCTTTCTGTAAAAATGGGCAAAAGAAAACCACCGTCCGGGTGGATGGTGGTTAAGGTTATTCGATGCCGGGCGGGAGCTTTCCAAGTTCTTTCAAAATACTGTAGCAGTCACGAGCATACATCTGACGGTGTACAGTTCTGTCCCACCCATCGTAAAATGAGTTGCAAATATCGTCATATGCCGGGTCTATAGGAGTTTCCAGAAGAACCTGCTGCATTTCCCTGACTTCCTGTTCTGTGTAAGAAGGTTTATTCGTAGAATTTGGCACCATTTTTCTGCAACTCCTTTATGCAGTCCGAAATAACCCCTTCTGCCTTTTCAAGAACCTGTTCATCCGTCAGCGTGGACTTGAGCAATTCATCAATTGCGCAATCCATTTTCCGAATGGCCTGTTTCGCGGAGCTTTCTTGAAAAGTAGAAGTCTTTTCGATTGCGTAAATATGCCCATCATGCCCAAGAGCAGTAAGCAACTTCAAATTTGCGTTTCGCGTAAATTGCCGCAGATCACCATTTGAAAAGCTACCGCATGCAGGATGGGTATGAATCGCAATATAGGGTACATCCGGGTTTGGTAGCTGAACAGAATGACCATCCGGCAAGCCGATGATATCTTTCGTCAGCGGCTTCATCTTGATGTCGAACACCCTGCCCACTTCAACATTTTCCGGCTGCTTTGAAGCGACCATGAGAAGGCGCTTGTGGGCGTTTTTCAGCTGTTGCTGCCCGGCGGCATCCAGTGTGTCACAGCTGAACGCCTTAACATTTGCGATTGACTGCATTGTAACAGGTTTCGCCTTTGTGTTCAAGCTGCTGTATGTAGAGGATACCTTCCGCGCCTGTGCGCTTGCCCTGCTGCCCTCGCTCCTGCCGAACTTCGGCACGCTGACACGGGCGCTGTCCACACGGCCACCCGTGGCTTGTGCAAACTCTGCAAGGCTCTGGCGGGCCGCTCTCAGGCGCACCGCGCTGTCGGTGGTGTCCAGCCCGGCAGCATCCTCGGCCAGATACCGCTTTTTCCAGCGGCGGACGTTCCGCTCCCGGGCACGCTGCATTTGGGATATCTCATAGGCGGTGTACTTTTTGCCGTTCCACTCGATGTTCCGGGCGTTCAACTCTTCCAGCTGGTCGCGCGTCCACGCGGGCGGGTCGCCCAGCTCCGGGAACACCGCGAAAAAGGTGTGGCGGCAATTCCAGCCGCAAAGGCCTGCGCCGGTACCATAGCCGGTGGCGGCTTCAAAATCCGGGTAGTGTTTACCCTTGTAGTCCATCGCGCCGCCCCGGTGAAAGCGCCTGCCCTGCCACTCTGCATGAGAAGGACGCGCACCGCCGTGGGCGGTCGTCTCCACAAATTCGCAGCCCATTTCGTCCATGCGGGCCACCTGCAGCTTGCCAGCTGTCTGGTTCACGCCGGTCAGAATGGCGCGCCGTGCGGCTACCTCGATGCTGTCCTTGTGGCCGCTGGGGTATGTGACCATGGGCATGTCGTCTGCAAGGCTGTCCACGGCCTGCTTGACGGCGGTTTTGTAGTCAAAGGCACCGGTGCTCACCTTGAGCCATGCAGCGTCCAGCGTGCGCTCAAAGGCCCCTGTGACGGTGTTTGCCGTGGTGGCAGTGATGTTCTGCCACGTGCCGCAAGTCTGCCGCGCACCGGCATCCAGCAAATTGTTCAGGGCGGCGCTCTCTTCAAAGGGGGTCGGCTCCATGTCGTAGTGGTAATAGATCGCATCTTCCCGCTCCATGGCTTCGGTGGCGGCCTGCAAAAGCAGCTTGCGGATGGCCGTTTCGCTCTTGCCGGTGTACTTGGCCAGCAGCTTCACAACATCACTGCGCACCGCTTCGGTCTGCTGGTAGCGCCACAGCTGCCAGTTAGCAGTAGCGGTCACTTTGTCCATCTTGCCGATGCGCCGGGCCACGTCCCGCAGGATATCATCCTCAACCTGCTGCCAGAGCTGCACAAAGGCATCCGGCATCTGGTCGAGGTAAGACGGCGGCAGCATCAGGCACCCCCGAAGGTGAGGGCTTCAGGGCTGCGGTTCTCAGCATCCGCTTCAGCGGCAATGGCCTTGGCATCGTCCTCGCTGTAGCCCTCAAACTCCACCAGATACCGCCAGAACGGGAACTTGCCTGCGGTAACGTAGCCCCAATACATCTGTTTGCGCTCTTTGGGGTCGGAGATGATACTGTCGTCAAAGTCAAAGGTCACGTTGCAGTCGCCCGGCGGGGAAACGGCTGCGCCGCTGCTCCACTGGGCATCCAGCAGCTTGCTGATGGAGTATACCAGATCGGTCAGCGCATTGCCCAGCGCCCGCTGCAGATCCTTGACGGTAGTGTAGCTGCGCTGCTTGCTGCTCCTGATCTCCTCGGCGGTCTTGTCCACGTTCTGCGGGTCGGACAGGGTGCCGTAGGCAAGGCCGCACTGGAACTCCACCCGCTTGAGCATGGCATCCATCCCCCGACGATAACTTTCATCGCGCAGGGCAGGGGCAAACACCTCGTAAAGGTTCCGGCCATTGGCCCCGGAGCTGCCGTTCAGCCAGTTACGGTAAAGGCGCTGCTCACGCTGCGGCATAACGCTCTCGCCGTTGATGTCGGGCCGCAGGGCGGTCTGGTCAACGTCAAGGGCCAGCTGCCCGCCGTCATACTCCCACAGAAGCCGCCCATACTGTTCATCGGCATCATGGATGGTGTCAACAGCAGCGGCATAGACACTTACGCCCAGCGGGGAGTGCCGATCAGTGGAATTGCCGCTGGACACTCTGAAATAGCCCCAAAGCGGACGGTCTACATCGGAGAACTCGGTGTGCGGGGAGATCGCGGCCCACTCCGGCACATCGGTCAGCGGGACTTCAATGCCGAGGTCTGCACTGGTCATGGAACGGAACGCCTTGACCGTGATGCTGTGCGTGCTGCCGGAAAACTCGTGATCTTCCAGACGGGTATAAATGCGGTTGCCGCGCACCAGACGGTCATAAAAAATAGCCCCGGTCATGCGGCCAGAGCTATCAAAGCGGGTAGGGCAGAAGCAGTCACCCTGCACAGCATCGATCTGGATGCGTCCCTCTGCATCGAGGAAAGGCCGGAACAGGATGCCGCCCAGCGCACAGCCGTATTCCACCGGGGTGCGCAGATCTGCAATGAAAGGCTGCAGCATGGTGTTGATGCTGTCGGCGCGGGCGCTGCCGGAAACAAGGCATTCCATTTCCAGCGTGGTCAGACGGGCCAGCTCCGATGCAACACTCTGGGCCAGCTTCAGGCTGTGCAGGGCGTTCTTGCCGCCGTGGCACCACGGCCCGCCGGTATCGTACATCTGCGCCCACAGGATGATCGCATTCTCCATGCTGTAGGACACGCTGGCGCTGACGGTGGTATTTTCACCGAACAGCAGCCGCGCTTTCTCCCGCAGCCAGAAAAGCAGTCTATCAAACATTATTTTCGTCTCCAGTCTGCCCAGCGGATCAGCGGGGCCAGTATCGTATAGCAGAAATAGCGGATGTCGTCCATGGCGTGGTCGTTCTCCTTCACGACGCGGTCCTCTTTGGCTTTGTCGTCCCACGAGTACAGGCCGAACTCCCGGCGGGATGCCGCGCAGCTCTCGTGAATGGTCACAAGCCCGGCCTGCATCAGGGATGCCACGCAGCGGATGCCGTTCAGCACGTCGTTATCAGCGGGGATCACAAGATACTTGCCGTGCCGCCGGATGGTCTCGATGAAGGAAGCAGCGGACGGGTCAACCACCACCGCCTGAATGTAATAGCCCTTGGTCAGGCGTTCAAGCTCGGCATAGTGCTCTTCGTCCGTGCGCTGCACACGCTCTGCACGGCTGTCAAAATAGCTTTCCTTGATTCGCAGGGCCTTGCCATCATGAATGACCCACAGGCCCATGCTGCAGGGGTTGTGCGTGCCGTAGTCGATGGACACGTAAAACTGCCCGTCGATGTGGGAAGCATCACCGTGAAAAAGGTAGGTGTCCTGCCCGGCGGAGAAGAAAGGGTATACAAGGCCCTCGGCAGCTTTCCTTTTTCCAAGGATGTCACGGGCATACCAGACCGTGCTGCGGTCGTAGGTTGCAAGCACGGCCCGGAGCTGCTCGTCCGAGATGCTCATATTATCGGCAATCGTGAAGTGCCCGTAGTTGAATCCGTATTTCGGGTTCTCACTCTGCTTCTTTTCGTGCAGATTCAGGATATTTTCATAGTACCAGTGACCCTCTGCCTTGGGATTCAGGTCGTGAAATACCTTTCTGTCCGGGCTGGACAGGGTACGGTCGAATACTTCCTTGATGAAGGTCTCGCTGCACTCGTTGGCCTCGGTGATGTAGGCGGTGCCGTAGGTGTTGCCCTTGATGAGCTTTTCGTCACCGGCTTTGCCGCCACCAGACACCAGCACCACCTTTTCGCCGGTGGCAGTCTGGATGTACAGACAGTCGCGGTTCTGGTAGGTGCCCTCACGGCAGCGGCCCTCAAAGTAATTTTTCAGGCCAAAGCCGTCACAGTCCAGAATGTTCAGCCGGGCGGTCGCAGTAGACACACCCGCAATGAGGTGTATTCTGCTGGGATGCTTTTCCAGAATGGTGCAATACGCCATCGTAATAAGCACGTTCTTGCCGCCACGTTTGCCGCCCTCAGCCACATTGAACCAGTGGTCGAAGCAGTTCCAGAAGAAACGCATCTGGTTTTGTGAAAAAGGTGCAGGTATGTTCATGTCTCAAAGTCCTTGATGTCACGGTCTGGCACAGGGTGCTGCAGCAGATCAGCAAGGGTCTGCATGTCGTTATTTTGAGCAGCGGCATTTTCTTTTTCGGATGCGTCTTTGTACATGCCCAGATGCTTGCCCAACAGGTCAAGTGCTCGGAGCTTATCTGCAAGTTTGACCTCGTGTTCCAAACCGTCCTCGCCAAAGCTCTTGACCTTGATGGACTGGATTGCGGCCAGATCATCCCGGGAGGCATCCAGTTTGACAGAAGCAGTCTCCGGGTCGATCAGGTCGCTGGCGTTGGCAAATGCAATCTTGGCAAGCTCTCGAACGACACGATCAGCAGATACACCGGTCCGGCGGCTCTGCTCAGCCTGCAGCTGGGCAATGCGATTTTGAATGCTAACATTTGCTAACAGCCGGGGTGCCTGTTCTCTTGCGGTTTTGGGGCTGTATCCGGCGCGGATGGCCGCTTGAGTGGCGTTCAGGTCGATCATATATTCTTCACAGAAACGATCCTGCTTGTCGGTCATCCTCACCACCTCTCTTGCCGTAAAATCAAAAAGCCGCCCGGATGGACGGCTTGGGAATATCAAAAAAGCCAGCACGTTTCCATGCTGGCGGTTGACGCACATCCTGCCGGGAAACTTCACAAACCGGCTTGCGGATTCTGTGACCTCCGTTGTGTGCAGAGTCTGCTCGGGCTGGTAAGGAGGTCAACCACCACTCTGCACACAGCCACGAGTGGGCATGTCGGCCCATGCGTCAGGCGTTTGCCGTGACGGGGCACGGCATTGTGGAGCCGCCCTTGGAATCGAACCAGCCGTGTCTACACACACGCGCCGCGCTCCAAATTGCGCTCAGGCGGCATAATAGAAGCAGCCCGCGCACCGTGCTGTCGAGCAGCGGGGACACGGTGCGGAGACTGCGTAGGGTATCGGAGAGCCTTTCGGCTTTGCCGATGGTACCATGTTACACCATGAAATACTGCAATCGCAATGCAATGACAGTGTAATGTTTTTCAAAGGGGCAGCTGTTCCATTGCTTTGCGCCGCAGAACATAGATCATGCTGAGAGAGTAATTCGTATCATGGGCGATCTGTTCCCATGTCTTGCCTTCGAGGTAGTAGTCTTTCAGAATGTGGTATTTCCAGAAATCCTCCAGCTGCTGCAAAGCTTCGTCGATCTCTTCATACAGGGCATCACACTCGGCCAGCTGAAAAGTTACCTGATGCTCCAGATCGTCCGTCCGCTCCACCGCGCGGGCAAGGCTCTGGCCGTCACCGTTGCCGCTGGGGGTAAGGCTGAAATTCTGTGTGGTATGTCTGGCAGCGGTCCGTGCTTCTTCTAACCGGTTACAAAGCTGTTCCAGCAGCTTCTGAGCATCCCGGTACCTCCAGAGCCATGCCTTTTTCTCTTCGTAGGTCATTGGGCATCATCCTCTCACATAAATCATCACGGCGGCAAATGTCCAAAGTAGCAGAAAAAGCAGCACGCCCAGAATGACCGGATGATTTTCCAGCAAAATCATTAAGCCATAGAGTGCGGCGACAACTGCGCCGATAACACAAAGAACCAAGAAGCTGATAAGAATTGCCATTCCAATTGTCATTACAGTTCCTCCACCCGGACGAACACGCCGCAGGGGTCCGACCAGAATTTCTCCACGATCTCGCTGCACACCTGAGCGTCGTCGGCCCAGAAGTGCAGGCGGGTCATTTCGTCCTTGAGGGCCTTTTCCAGATTATCGGTGTCCGGCTTTGTAGTGCGCCAGCTGCCGCTTTTGCGGCCCTCGGCAGGGAAGCACCACTTGACCAGCAGCCGCACCGGACGGCCTGCGGGAATGGGCTGCTGCGGCGCGTGGGGTGCCAGATGGGCGTGGAACTTGGCGCGGGTCTGCTTCAGCTCCGGGCTGTCGTGGAGCACCGCGTGCGGCTGCCCGCCCTTCATGTAGGCGTGCAGCTGCTTTGCGTTGTGGGTGGTGGTGGGCGGCTGCATGGGGATAAAGAATTGCATGTACATGGGGTTCACCTCGTTTTTTCTTTTTTTCAGGTTTTAGCGCCAACGTGATGGGGAGGGTTCCCCGAATGGATGGGGGCTGTGTACGCCCCATCCTTCGGGATACCCCATCACATACGGACGGATTATGCTATTATATATAGGCATTTTCCGTCCCGAATCCGTAGGAAAATGCGGCATTTTCCGAAATCCGTAAACGGAAGGCGGACGGAAGATGCTGGCATTTTACTGTTTTTGTACTCTGCGTGAATCAAAAATATTGCAAGATGTAATCAACCGGAACTTCCCGGTTCCTTGCGGCCTACATCGGAGCCATCGATCCAGTAGCCACCGTCAGCTTTCAACCGGCGGCGTACGGTGTCAGGTTTCAGGCTCATATACTCAGCCATGGAGTAGATTGTCACTTTGCCGTCCATCATGCAGGCTTCAAAGGCGGTGTCCAGTTCGGCCTTTTTGTCCTTGATCACCTTGCCTTTATCGCCCCAGCGCTTGGATGCACCGCGGCTGCCCAGCGTTTTGAAATCGCTGTCCGGCTGCAGGTCCTCCAGCAGGCCGCTGTCCGGCTTGTGCACAGGGTAGTCGAACCACAGGTTCACCGGGTCGAAGCGGGCAAATTCGCGCAGGGTGCCTTCGATGCGCCATGCGGTCATGCCGTCGGCCTTTTTCTCAGCAGCCGCGACCTCGGCATCGATGGCCCGCAGATCTGCAAGGCCCAGTTTTTCCTTTGCGATGGTCAGCATCCGGTGGCGGCTGAGGGTATCATCCAAGCCGTAGGCATCCGCATGACCGCGTTTGTCCAACATGGCCTTGATTACGCGGCAGGCGGCTTTGTTATGGAGCTGCTCCCGGATGGCATCGGTGGGCACCAGCTCGGTCATGTCCAGCATGGCATCCGGGTCGCGGGCGAACACGCCGGAGCCGGATGCACGGTCCATGCTGCGCTTGCCGCCTTGGGCACCTTTGCTGTGGTGATGGCAGTAGATTACAGCGCAGTCCAGCGCGCGGCAGATCACATCAAACTGGTTGCAGAATTTTGCCATTTGCTCGGCGTTATTTTCATCACCGGTCAGAATTTTATAAATAGGGTCAATGACCACGGCGATATAGCCTTCCTTTTTGGCTCTGCGGATAAGACGCGGAGCCAGCTTGTCCAACGGCATGGATTCGCCGCGCAGGTTCCAGATATCGATACTTCTTACCTGTTTGGGAGGAAGGTTCAGTGCGGTATAGATATCCTTGAAGCGGCGAAAGCAGGAAGAACGGTTCAGCTCAAGGTTTACATAGAGAACTTTGCCTTGTGCGCATGGAAAATGTCCAAGCCATGGAACGCCCTCTGCAATGCAGACACACAGTTCGATAAGGGCGAAGCTCTTGCCGGCCTTAGAGGGACCAGCCAGCAGCATTTTATCGCCTTTGCGGAGAACGCCCTCAATAAGAGGGTCTTGCTGGGGCGGCAGATCATCGAAGAAATCACCGAGATTTTCTTTATCCGGGGAATCATCTGTTTCCGCTTCCAGCCAGTCACGCCATTCATCCCAGCAGGATCTGCCGATGTTGGTTTCCAGCAGCACCTGCCGTTTGTCACCGCGCAGGATGCCGGGCATCCGGGAAAGGCGGGAAGGGTTGCGGTTCTGCTGGTCGATGGTCAGGCCGTTTTTCTGGCAGGCGGCATAGAGATAATCCACGCGCTTGCGGTACTCGGCGTAGTCCGGGGCATCCACCTTCACGATGGCGTGGACGCTCTTGCCGCCGGAGTAGACCAGCGCCGCACAGGGCAGTTCCAGCTGCTTGATGATGGCCTGCTGCTTGCCCAGTTCCATGTTGTCACACTCCACGAGGGCGTAGCGGTAGGCAGTAATATTGGCATCCTTGCGTCCGGTGCCGTCCACAGGGTTGAAGCAGATCCATGCACCTACTTCAGGATCACAGTCGCCCACCACCTTGCCGAGGTCGCCGCCGCAGGCATCCAGCTCGCTGATGAGCTGCCCTGCGGTGCGGGTCCAGCTGCCTTTTGCAGGGCGGCGGCGGTCGGCGGCCATAAAGCTTTCGGTCACATAGGCCACATATTCATCCGGCTCAAACAGGGCTTGCAGGTAGCGCTTGAGCTGGTCGGCGGGGTGCCACTCTGCGGGCAAAGTCAGCTCGTGGGCTTCCACCCAGCGCGGGTCTACCAGACGGCCCTCGGTTTGTGTGCTGGTGCCGGCAGAAATATCATCGTTCCAGTCCAGAGCGTGGCCTGCGGGACCGCTCCATCCGTGGGAGTAGGCCAGCTGAAAAATGCTGCTTGCGGTGACGGGGCTGGCCCCGCCGCCGTGAAAGCTTTCCCATTTCTTGACGCACTCGCCCTTGTGATAGCGGCCAGCATCGCGTGTGCTCCACTGTTCCCAGATGGTAACGGGCAGACCGGCATCCTTCAGTGCCATGCCCACCATGAGCCATTCGTCATAGGTCAGGGCGGACGGGGATACGAAGTCCAATGCTTCCTTGAGTTCATTTTCATGTTCCATTCGCATTACCATCCAAAGTTAAAAGGACTGTCCGGCTCAGCAGGCGGTTCCACAGGCGGGATATAGGTTCTGGGGTTCACGCCCTTGGGCACGCCGCGCCAGCCGCCTGCCGCAATGCGGTCGATCATGTGTTTGGCTGCATCGAAGCTCCACGTGCCCACGCTCTGGAAACCGTAACGTTCCAGCACGCGGATCTGCTTGGGTGTGGTCAGCCCTTCGGCACGGCGTTTGTTCAGCCGGTCCAGCAGCAGGGAAGCCTTACCAGCAGATTCTACAGCGTCCGGCAGGATGCCCATTTTTTCAAGAGCAGCAGTCTGTTCCGCGCTGGGCGGGCCTGCTTCCCAGCCAAAGGCCGGCACATATCCGGCAAGGTCTTCAGCCTGAATGCTCATTTCGTACTGCAGCGGGTCCACGAGACGGGCTTTTTTGCGGCGCTGTTCTTCCAGCTGTTTTGCAAGTGCTTCTTCCCGCTGGGCCACCACGTCCTCGCTGGCCTGCACGGCTGCTTCCTCGATGTCCTCCGGGCATCCGGTCTGGGCAAGGTTCTCGGTCATCTGCCGGGCCACGGCGCGATCCTCACAGACCAGATCCGCCGGGCGGCAGAGCTCGTGCTTGTCGGTCATCCACAAAAAATCCAGCAAAAGCAGATCGCTCTTGCCCGGGGAGAGCCGGGTGCCGCGCCCTACCATCTGACTGTACAGGCTGCGCACCTTGGTGGGCCGCAGTACCACAACGCAGTCCACGCTGGGGCAGTCCCAGCCCTCGGTGAGCAGCATGGAGTTACACAGCACGTTGTATTTGCCTGCATCGAAATCCGCCAGCGCTTCCTTGCGGTCGGTGCTCTGGCCGTTGACCTCGGCGGCACGGAATCCATGGGAGTTCAGCAGGTCGCGGAACTTCTGGCTGGTCTTGATGAGGGGCAGGAACACCACCGTTTTGCGGCCTTTGCAGCGCTGGGCCATCTCGGCGGCGATCTGTTCCAGATAGGGGTCCAGCGCAGTGCCGAGGTCTCCCACGGCGTAGTCCCCGCCGCTCATGGTGACAGAAGAAATGTCCAGCTTCAGCGGAATGGTCTGGGCCATGATCCTGCACAGATAGCCCTCTTTGATGGCATCGGTCAGCTTATACTCAAAGGCAAGGCTGTCGAACACCTCGCCCAGATTGCGCATGTCGCCGCGATCCGGCGTGGCGGTCACGCCCAGCACCTTGGCGCTGCCGAAGTAGTCGAGGATGCGGCGGTATCCGTCGGTAATGGCGTGGTGGGCCTCGTCGATGATGATAGTGCCAAAGTAATCATGAGGAAAGCGTTCCAGCCGGGCGGTGCGCTGCAGGGTCTGCACGCTGCCTACCACTACACGGAACCATGTATTCAGACAGGTGGCATCTGCCTTTTCCACCGCGCTGACAAGGCCGGTGGAGCGCTGCAGCTTGTCCGCTGCCTGTTCCAGCAGCTCACCGCGATGGGCCAGAATGAGCACCCGGTCACCGGCGCGCACCTGATCGGCAGCTACCGATGCAAACACGATGGTCTTGCCAGTGCCGGTAGGCAGCACCAACAGGGTGCGTATGTGGCCGTTCTCCCACTCGGCGTGGATGCGTTCACGGGCCTGCTGCTGGTAGGGTCTCAGTTCCTGCCCCATCAGAATGCCCCCTGCGTCCAGCCCTGAGTGGGTGCGGCCTTGGGTTCCGGCGGCGGCAGGAAGCGGGTGACTTCGTTGCTCTGGCCGGTCTCACCTGCATGAGGGCCGCTCTGCTTGGTGTACTCACGGATGCCCAGCTTGCACCAGCCCCGGGCACCCACGATCTCGTTCCAGCGGGGGCGGAAGGTCTCGCCGCGCTTGCACTGGCCGATGCTCTCGAAGAAAGCGCCCAGCAGGCCCTGTGTTTTGGTGTGCAGGTACAGGCGGTCGGTGACGGTGGTGTCGCCCTTGGCCCCGCCGAAGATCTTCAGGGTCAGCTTTGCCATGGAGCAGGGCGGCAGCTTGGCGCTGCCCTCAAAGCGGGCACGCTCCATGCCGGTGACCTCAAAGGGGTAATCCCCCTCCGGCAGCAGGACGAACTCCTGCTGCTCGTTGGTAAATTCGTCGTCCCAGCTCAGGGCACGGTCGGTGGTGTTCATTTCGTTCATAAGTAATTACTCCTTTATTATAAAACTCCTTCAGTCACGCTTACACGTGCCAGCTCCCTCCGTGAAGGAGCCTGTTAAAACGGGATATCACGGTTGTCCAGCACCATCTGGAACACCTGGGGCCATGCGGCGATCAGACAGCCCTCCACAAAGTCAGCGGGGTAGTCCTTGATGGGCATATCCTCCGGGAAATAGCCCCGTTTGCCCACAACGCCCTGCAGTTCTTCACAGCTGACCTTGTTGGCGCTCATCAGAGCGGCCAGCTTTTCGGGCACGCCCAGACTGAGCAGAACATTTTTCTCGTAGCTTTCCTGCAGCGGTGCGGGCTGCGGCTGAGCCACCGGCTTTGCTTCCTGCTGCGGGCTGGGCAGGATGTCGGCTTCCGGCTTCGGGGCGGGAACTCCCTCAGTCACCTGCGGTGACAGCTCCCTCTGAGAGGGAGCCTTTGAGGTGCTGCTTCCGGGGATGCAGGCGGCAATGCTGGCATAGTCAAAGGGTACTTCCTCCGGCAGGTCAAAGCGGTTTTTGGCATCCCAGCAGGGGTGATGCGCGGTGTACAGTACACGCCTGCCGCCGCTGGCCTTGCTCTTGGCGTTCTTGCCGTCGCCCACCTTTTCCACAACGGTCTTATAGTTGGCGAACAGCAGCATATCGCACCACTCGCGCAGCAGCGGGGCCACCTGTTTGGAAGTTTTCATGCTCCAGCGGTCGTAGTTGCCCACAGCGTCCGGCTGCTCAAATTTGGTAATAGCGGCATGGGCCAGCACCACCACGTTGTGCCCGGCCTGCAGCACCTCTTCCAAAGCGTCCAGCAGCTTGCCGAACTCTTCCTTAACATAGGTGTAGCCCTTGCCGTAGCCGAAATCCTCGATGCCGTTCACCTTGGCTTTGGCACATACGGCCTGAATGCACAGGCGTTCAGCCCAGTCGGCGGTATCAATGACCAGCGTGCCGCAGGGGACACTGCCCTTGCGTACCTCGGCCACCTCATCCAACAGCATGGCCCAGCTGGTGGGCTGGGGCAGGCGCTTGACGTTCAGCCGCTTGGTGCCGCCCTCGGTGTCGATGAAAACAGGATCCGGAAAATGGGATGCAAAGGTGGATTTGCCGATGCCCTCCGGGCCGTACAGCACGGTTTTGACCGGCGCAGTCTGGATGCCGGCGGTAACTGCATATTTGCTCATTTAGAACGCTCCTTTCGTCCAGCTTTTCTGCTGGGGCTTTTCGGTGACGGGCGGCAGGGTGGGGTCGGAATCCTTCACCATGCCGTCCTCAATGATGATCTGGCATTCACTGCCAGTGGAGACCCGGGTGGCAATGGCCTGCAGGTGTTCTGCTTCCAGCCATGCGGAGAACTCCTGCAGGGTGGTCATGTCCATCTGTTCCAGCTTGTCCAGCAGCACAAAACCGCAGTCCGGGTTCAGGCGGCGGACGATGGCCGCGGCCACCCGCAGTTGGTCGCTGCCAGACATATCCCGCCAGTGCTTGCCTTTATAGGTAAGGGCACCGTCCTCTACGCCAAGGCCCGGCAGGGGCAGGTCGGCACCGTTCAGCAGGGCCATACGGTCGGCACGCTTCTGGGTGATGGCTTCGGTGAGCTTGTCGTAATCGCTGGCATACCGGGCGGCTTCGTCCTCGGCGCGGGATTTTTCCAGATTGGCCCGCACCTTCTGGTTGATCTCCTCAATATTCCGGATGGATGCTTCCAGTTCGGCGGTGGATTCGTCCTGAAGCTGTTCCGCCGTTTTGCTGGCATCCATGGCCTGCGTGAACAGCAGCGTGTGCCTCTTGCTCACTTCCTCCCTCTGTGCAGTCAATTCGGCAATGCGCTCATCCAGACGGTGCATTTCTTCCAGTGCTTCATCCCGCTGGCGGGCCAGCTCATGGAACTGCTGGCGCTTGCGCTGGTTCTCGCCGTTGCGGGCGAGGATGTCCTGCTGCTGGCGGATGAGGTCGGACGCGCTGACCGGCTTTTCCGGTGCATCCGGGTAGGAGATCAGCTCTTCGGCAAAGTGCTTTTTCTGGGCGGCCAGCTGGCCGGTGAAGGTGCGCTTGTCGTACAGGGCCTTGATCTCCATGTCACGGGTGTGCAGCTCGGTGCCGATGCCGATGATCCGCAGCAGGATGTCGGCCTTTTCCTTGTCGGTGGCTTCCATGAAGCGGGGCAAGTCCAGTGCCAGTGGCTCCACAAAGGCGTTCAGCAACTGCTGGCCGCTGCGCCGCCCGGTGGGGTCAGTGACGGTCAGACTGGCATTTTTGCCCTTGCGTTCCACCACCACACCGTTGGAAAGCTTGACCTTCAGATGCGCCGGAGCCACTGCGCCGTCCCGCTGGGCAGCGTCCGGGCGGAAACGGTCGCCGCCCAGTGCCCATGCCAGAGCATCCAGAACACTGGTTTTGCCCTGATTGTTGTTGCCGCCCACGATGGTCAGGCCAGTGGGCGACGGCGTGAGTGCAACGGCCTTGATGCGTTTGACGTTTTCGGCCTCTAAGGCCATGATCTTTACAGACATGCGGATACCTCCCCTTGAGCGGATGCGAGTGTGTGAACGAACTGGTTGATCGCGGTTTCCCGCTGGTCGTCCGGCAGTTTGCGGAACTGCATTTTAGCGGACTGAACGATGCTGGTAATGGAGCGCCCGGCCAGAATGATGCTGTCGTAGGCATCGCGGGCGTCCTGTTCGCTGCCGGAAGAGACCTGTTCCAGCCGTGCCTGCAGGTCGGCGGTCATCTCGGCGGCTAAGTCCTCGGCGATGTCATGGGCCCGCTGGTTTGCCCGGCGTTCCACTTCCTCCTCGTCCACCACGGCGGCGATGGGCTGCTTTTTCAGGGCCGCATTTTCTTCCTGCAGCTTATCCGCCCGGAGCTTGGCCGCTTCGGCCACCTGCCGGGAGCCGGAAAGCTGGTTCTCAGCATTTTTGGCCCGGGCTTCGGCCTTGCCCTGCATCTTCCATGCTTCCTCTTCCCGGGCTTCGGCAGAGTCGGCGCGCTCTTTCAGCTGGGCGTTCTGCTCTTTCAGGCCGCTGATGTCGGCAAGAGCGGATTCGTAGCGGCTTTCTGCTTCTTCCCGCTTTTCTGCGTCCTTATGGGTCTGGGCTTCGGCGCTTTTCACCAGCTCCTTGAAATAGGCATTTTCCTTGCGGGCGTTCTGAGCGGACTTCTCGGCGGCATCCGCACGGGATTTTTCGGCCTTGAGCTGGGCCATAAGCTCCTGATACTCTTTGTAAGTAGTGATGTCACCGGTAAAAACGGCTTGCTTGACCACCTCCGGGGTGCTGGGCTTGGCCGCAGCATACAGCAGTTTCATAGGCTGAACGTCCAGAATGGACTTGCCTTCAATCTGGATATTGCCGCACAGTGCGGCAATATTTACAAGGCGGTCACCGGTATCCCGGCTGATGCCGACGGTTGCACACCATTTGCCCCATGTGCCATTTTTGTTGTTAGCGCACAGGTCATGGGCGTGTTTCGCGGCCATGATACGGGCGGTAGTGCTAACGATAAAGGTCTGCGCATCCTGCAAAAGCAGGGCGTTTGTCTGGTCGTCTGCACCAAAGTCAAAGGTGGGTGCGGCGGGATTACTCAAAGAGCTGCCGGAGGTGGCGGATAGTGCAGCATTCTTTCCGGTTGCATTGCCCGGAGCATCGGAGCCGCTGGCAGCATCTGCCGTCTCCGTCGTAGGGCTTGACCCCTCCGGCGCTGCCGGGGATGCCGCAGTTTGGCTTTCCGCAGCAGTGGCAGCATCCGAACACTGCGCGGATGGGGTAGGGTGTTCTTCCACCGGTTCGATGGGCGCGTTCTTGCAGGGCTTGGCATTTTCCAACGCGTCCAGCATTGCGCAGTCGATTTCGTACTCGTCCAGCGGGGCGAACTCCGCGCCATTGGTCAGAAACGCCTGTGGGGTCAGATTCTTGTCTGCCGCTCTGGCCAGCTCAAATCTATGCGTCATGATACGGCTTTCTTTCCAAATGCTGCCGTTCCAGTGCCAGAACCGGCCACGGTAACAGGCATAAACCGTCTCGTTGGAAAGCTTGCAGCTGATGGTGTAGTCCGTCATACCCGCACCTCCGTGTCCTTGAGGCGGTCCAGCATCTCGGCCTGCACATCCTTGCTCATGGGCTGGATGTTGTTGCCCTTCCAGCCGTAGCAGAGGATAGGGCCGTAGATATGCTGGCCGCGATAGATACGGTTCAGGTCTCTGCCCATGATGCCGTACACCAGCACTGCCGGGGTGCGTGGCAGGACTTTCTGCTCACAGGGGCACCGCAGCAGTGCTTCGATGCCCTGCAGCGTGTCCGGCAGGGTGGTGACTACCGGCTCTTTGCCCGGTTCGATCAAAATTCCTTTCATTGTAAAACCTCCGATTTTGTGATATCATCGAGGTGATGGGGCTTTCAAATTCCATCACCCTTTGGGCTCGTCGGTGTTGGCGCACCGGCGGGCTTTTTTCGTATAGTGCGTACCGGCGGCAGGCTGTCCACCTCGCTGCGGTCGATACGTTCCCGCGCAAATGTGTACTTGTAAGTTCGATGGCTGCCGCTGAGCCCATGGCTGACGGCAGACGCAAAGCTGTTCGCGCTCTTGTAGCCCAGCCGCCGGGCACACATCTCGGACGTGCCGGATGCCAGCAGATCGCCGGTCTTTGCGTCCCAGACGGTGTACCACATGACGCGGGCAGGTTTTTCATTATGCGCCCTGTAATCCCTGCAATATTGGTTGTGGCGCTCTCTGCGGCAGGAAGCGCAAAAGCACAGGTTGCCAGCAACATTTTCCATCACCTTGCCGCAGTCCAAACAAACGCGGGTAAAGTGCTTTCCTTTATTCATGGGTGGTGTCAGCCCGCCTTCCTACCGCTCTTCACGGTGTTGCGGGGCTGCTGGTGAACCTTGCGGCGCTCCTGCTGCTCCCGGTCATGGGCGGCAAAGCCCAGCCGGGCAAAGAATACCGCCAGCAGGATCAGCACCATGGCCGTGATGAACGCACCGTCCGAGACGGTGCCGCCGGTCTGGAAGCTGCCCTCAAGCCCCATGCCGTACAGCAGGCCCACGGCCCCGCTGGCCACGGCCAGCCAATACCACACGCCGGATTTGATTCTCATAAGGATATGCCCTCCAAATCAGCTAAAATATAGAGAAGGTTCTGCACATGATCGATTGCATCATTGGCCGCCTGAGCAGTTTTCTTTACGGCAGCCATCTGGTCGGGCGTCCCGCCATACTGAAGCGCAGAGTTTACAGCACTGGCATCATCAAGCGCTGAATGCGCCAAAATAGCGGCAGACCGCAGAACGTATTCACTTTCAAGCTTCATGCTCCTACCTCCTGATAGTCAGTTGCGGGGCCGCAGCTGTCCAATGTCCATCCAATGACCGGGTGCCATTCGCCATCTGCAAAAATCTGCAGGCCGGTGTGGTTTTCGTCCTTGACCTGCCCGCCCAGCTGATAGCAGCCGGATGCCCGGCTTCCATCCCAGCGGAACCACTTGTTCCAGAACGTCGGTGCCACGTACGCGCATCCGCTGGGCGCGTCGGCCCGCTCGGATGCAAGGGTGTAAGGTTTGCTCATGCGGATTCTCCTTTCTCAACAGTAGGGAAGAACAGCTCCCCGATTTCATCCTGCGGGATATCAAGCGTCTTGCAAATTTCTGCGATCTCAGTGCTTGTCCAAGGCTGCTTCCCGTTCATCCGCTTGCTCATTGTGTCAGTTCCGATGCCGATTGCATTTGCAATCTCCTGATCGCGGAACCCGCAGCTGTGGAACCGGCCCCGCAGCTTCCAGTACGGAATCTGCCGGAAGGTGCCGCGAATGGTTGATGCGTTCAACATTTTATTCCTCCTTCTTGGCGGTCGGCAGCCCATCCAGCAGGCTGTCCATCAGGGCGGCGTAGAACGGGTAGCCTTTGGCAACGATGGTCAGGCTGTCAATGGCGCTGGTGAGGTAGCTCTGGGAGCCGCGCACCACGTTCTCCATGGTGCGCACCGTGTCGCAATGCTGGCCGTAAATGGCCTTGAACTCGCCGCACAGGGCCTTGACCTGCATATACTTGGCCTTGCTGTCCTCGCGGTTCTTGCGGCACTCGTCCAGAAAAGCGGTGTTCTCGTCCAGCTTCTTCCGGGCTTCGATCACCCGGTCGATGGCGCTCTGGATATTGGCATCCTGCACGGCCTGCTGCTCTTTGTGCTGCGCGGCCAGCTGCTTTTCCATCTGGTTGAAGGCTTCGATGTACTTGAGCTTCCACTGCACGGCTTCCTTGCCGGTAAAGCCCATGGCCAGCAGGGAAAAGCCGTCGCGGTTCATCAGGTACATGGGGTACTTCTGGTGGTTCTGCGGGTGGGTGTATTCGGTCTTGAAGAACATGGGGGTCTGCTCAATTTTGAGCACCCCCTCCGACATGAGATTTTCAATGTCGCGCATGACATTGCGGTGCTCCTTGCAGAAGCGCTTGGCAACGTCCCGGCTGGATGCTACCGGTTCGCCGTTCTGGGTGGATAAGATGATGTCGTTCATGTGGATTTGACCTCCTTATTTTCGATGAATTTCAATATAACGTTCGATTCTTTCGCACACACGGCAGACTGTTGTATAAAATTTGACTTTCTGTTCAGTGACGAGTATCTTAATAATCAGAATGAGTTTGTCCATAGAACCTCCAAAAGAAAGGAATGGTAAGATGAGTGATGAGAAGAATAACGGCAACGTCTTCAATATCAATGCCGTACCAAGTTGTATTGACGAACCTGTAAAAGCTGTTCTGAAACCCGGTGCTAATCAGATTGGAACTCTTTTTGGCGACCTCCTTTCGATGGCTACAAGCAAAATCCACTTTACAGCAGAAAAGATGCGACTACAGCAAGCACATGACTTGGATGTTTTTAAAAAATCACTAGGTGACAAATTGAATGCTAAACCGGAAGAATGCTTGGTTGAACCTCGTATGCAGGTGGTTGGCCCTGCTATCGAAAATGTCAAGTACTGCATGGATGAGCCGCAAATCAGCGAAATGTTTCAAAATCTTCTTGCAAATGCAGCAGACGAACGCTATCAAAGTAAGGTTCATCCGTCTTTTCCGGCAATGATTGCACAAATGTCACCTCTGGATGCGGAAAACCTCGGATTGTTTCAACAGGTGGATCAGTACCCAATAGTCGAGTTTCGTTACATTTTGTTTGATGATACATTTAGAACAACTCAATCAAATGTTTTCGCTGCAAATCCTAAAATGACGACATATGCTGAGAGTCTTCTTCAATCTGCTTCTTTGAGCTCTTTAGCGCGACAAGGATTGATTGATATCTCGTACACTACATATATTCCAGAAGAAAGTCTGTATCGTGTTTTTGACGAATTTGAGCTCATCCAAGAGATGAAAAAGCAAATTCATCCAGAACCCGAAGGTGGATATCGCCATCCTGAAGATGATAAAAAAATAGTCCGTGTTTCGGCTGAAAAGGGAAGAGTAAAGCTTACTCCTCTTGGAGAGTCTTTTCTGCGAGTTTGCTTCTACCATTAAATGGCGGTCTCTCCTTCATCGCCCAGCGTTCCTCTTCCGCAGGTTCGCTGGGCTTTTTGTGGTTGTCCATGTGGTTCACCTCCTTTCATGCCACGGGGCGGTTGTCCAGCTTCTTCAGGCTGGCCACCAGATTGATGGATGCCGCAGCGGTCTCCATCTGCTCGAATGCGTCTTCGTCCATGTCCTTGCACATGGTGTGAATGCGGATCACGCGCTCCACATCCTGCTGCGTCAGACCATACATGGCGGGGTTTAGGGAATTGCTCTTTCGTGCCATAATAAGCACTCCTTTCTGTGGGTGGCTCCCACGACCATCCCGGCGGCGTCACCGGAATGGTTTCGGCCGCTGCCACGCGGCCATCATCGGGTGGGTTGTGGGGCGCTCCCTTCTGCGGTACAATAGATAAAAACAGGAAGGGAGGTGAGCGCTGTGAACGACGGAAATAAGGTGCGGCACAATCTGGCATTGGCTTATGCCAACAATAAGCTGCAGATTGCGCTTCAGCGTGGAGAGCATCCGCAGAATCTTGATTTGGATGATCCTGCACAGGCGGCCTGCGCGCTGGCACATTGGTACAGAGCCTGTCTGGATGAACTCATTGAACTGACGGACGATGAACTGTTCAGTCCGTACAGCATGGATTAAAGCATCCGATTGTCCCGCTCCGATTTCACGGATGCCGACAGCATACTGACGATGCGTTCCGCGTCCGAAAAATCAATCTTTTCGCTCTTGAGTTGCTCGAACAGCTTGAGGGCGATTTTCTTTAAGCGCTCGGCGTGTTCGCGGCGCTCTTGGATTTCTTTCTGGATGTTGTTCTTCATCTTCTTCACCTCTTTTTGTTGACTTGATTAGCTTTGACTTGCTAACTCTGTGAGAACAATATAGCATACTCTGTTAGATTTTTCAAGCCTGAATTTTGAAGAAGGTTAAAAATAAATGTTGACACAGTTAGATTTACGGAATATAATACGAATTGAAGAGAACAGAAAGGAGGTGAACAAAATGAACGCAAGAATCGAAGCCGTCCGAAAACGCGAAGGCTTGACGCAGGAACAGTTTGCGGACAGAATCAATCTCTCCCGTAATTATTTATGGATGCTTGAAAATGGCTCCAGAACCCCCAGCGACCGAACGATCAGCGACATCTGCCGGGAGTTTGGTGTCCGGGAAGCGTGGCTGCGCACCGGCGAGGGCGAAATGTTTGTGCAGGACACCCAGTCCGAGCAGGTGGCGGCCTTCCTGGCTGACCTGACCAAGGATGACAGCGACACCTTTAAAAAGCTCTTTGTTGAAATGCTGGCGGGTCTGAGCCCGGCGGACTGGGAGCTGCTGGAACGTATGGCCGAAAAATTGACGCAAAAAAAAGAGGAAAGCCCGTAAAGGCTTCCCTCGCGTGGTGGCTGGCGGCTTATCCGATCAGGTGGCTTGCGTACACCCACACAAGCCGCAGCTTGCGGAAATCGGCTTTTTCCAGCAGTTTCAGAATAGCGGTAATGTAATCTTGTCGTGTCATGTTGCTGCCCTCCAAAGCAGTTTTATTTTCGAGAACATTATACAACCATTAGGAGTTGAACGCAACGATTTTTGACAACTGAAAAGGTTTGAAAAATCCACAATAAATTTGGATTTTTTCAACAGAAAAGGAGAAAAACATGAAAAAGTCAGCAAAAAGGCTTTTAGGCGTTGTTTTTACATTGGCGCTGATGACGATTCTCGCATGCGGTGCCTTTGCGGCAAAGCCTGCGGTCGAGGTCATGGTAACACGCATAAACACGGATTCTGTTGGTGGCGTTTCTCCCTCAATTGGTTACAGAAATAATTCCGGTAAAACCATCAAGTATATTGATTTTACGATGGTTCCCTATAACGCCGTCGGTGATCCGGTCTCTTGTACGATTCGAGGGTATTCTTCTGCTGTTGGTGAAGTAACTGGGCCAATTGAAACGTTTGCGATCGACACAGATTCGACGCTGCACACTATCACCAAAATCGGCATGAGTGACTCTAACCCCTTTAAGACTTACAGAGAGCTGACTCATAATTACACCATCGATGATGGCAAAAATTCTCTCTGGCCAGTATACGTAGATCAATACGGAAATTGCTTTGTTGAGAACCTTTGGGTCGATGCAACGCAGGGACAGACCTATTTGACGGATGATGAAGTTCAAAATGCGACTTACCTTCGTACGGATAAATGGGATTGTCTGTGGTACAACAGTTCCATCAGAAGTATTAAGGTCACAAAGGCGGTCGTCACTTATATGGATGGAACAAAACAGACCCTTTCACAGAAAGAACTGTATTCTGGCCACTACATGACCACCTTAACCTATAAACCGTATAACGCTATGATGAAGGAGTACGCTCCTGTCTACAATTATCAGTATTATAAGACTAATAATGCGGATTTGGCGGCACTGTTTGGCGATAACCAGTGGAAGTATCTGGAACACTTTGTAAACAGCGGCATGAAGGAAGGCCGTCAGGGCAGCGCGGAGTTCAACCTTGCAGCTTACAAGGCCAATAATCCGGATCTGGTTGCCGCCTTTGGAGATGATAATGCAAAATACTATGAGCACTACATTTCCAGCGGCAAAGCAGAAGGTCGGAAGGCATCCTGATAATATCTAAGCAAAACAAAAACGCCCCCGGTGCTACCAACACCGAGAGCGTTTGCAGAGTGGCTTGCCCCAGAGGGTACAATCCAACATGAACACTTGTATTGTACCACCTCCAGGCAGGCTTGTCAAAGTGTACCTTTTTGGAGGTGGAAACAATGAAAAAGAGAACGAACACGGCATTTTGGGTGGAAAAGGAAAAACGCTGGTGCATCGCAGTGCAGAAGAACGGCACCCGCAAGCGCTTTTACAGCAGTACGCCGGGCCGAACAGGACAACGGGAAGCAAACGCAAAAGCGGATGCATGGCTTGATGATAGTATCAGAGACGGAAAAAAGAAGGTCAGCGCCCTTTATTCAGAGTGGGTGGAAGAGCTGAAGCTCACCTGCGGCACATCCTATGTTGAGCAGTGCAAAAAATACGGAGATTACTATATTCTGCCTGTCTGTGGGAACATCCGCATTGACGAGCTGACCGAAGGCGATCTGCAAAAGGCCATCAATCTGTCTTTCAAAAAGCGATGCCTTAAAAAGGAGCGTCAGCGTAGGTCAAGCGACAAGCCTTTGAGCCGCAAGACCATTATGACGATCCGCTCAACGGAGATCAGCTTTTTGAAATGGTGCCGCCGGAACAGGTACAGTACGATGTTCCCTGAGCTGTCTATCCCGAAGAATGCCCGCATGGGGAAGAAAAAGATTTTACAGCCGACCGCTTTGAAAGTTCTGTTTGATGTGGACACCCGCCTTTACTATGGCAAGCTGGTCTTTGACGAGTATATCTATGCCTACCGGTTTGCAGTTGCTACAGGTGTACGCCCGGGTGAACTTGTGGGGCTCTGGTATGGTGACATCAAAGGGAACACGGTCAATCTGCGCCGCAGCATCAACCGGTTGGATGAGGAAACCACCGGCAAGAACGAAAACGCCATTCGCTCATTTGACATGGGCGAGGAAGCCCATGAGGCCTACGAAGCGCAGGTGGCCCTGCTGAAGGCTTCCGATATCCCGCTGAACTATACCACCCCTTTGTTCCAGATCCCGAACCAGAGAGCTTTATTCAAGCGCTGGAAGAAGTACCAGCGTGACAATGGCATTGAGCCTCAGGTCACGCTGTATGAGATGCGGCACACTTTCGTCAGCATTGAATCCGGCGTATTGACCGACAGCCAGCTGAAGATGCTGGTCGGTCACAGCAAGAACATGGACACTGCTGGAGTGTATCGGCACGAGCTTGACGGTCAGAGGGAAGATCTTGCTGCCGCTACCACCGCGGCATTCAGGAAGGCACAGGCCTGACTCTGGTAACAGTTTTGGTAACACTCTTTTTTGTAAACGTAGCAAAATACATGGGCTACAAACCAACCCCACTACCTTTTTAGCAAGTGCTTAGACGCGTTGCAGATATGTTTTTGACATCACTCAATCATTTTTTGTTGTTCGACCCCCACTACCCGCATAAGAGAAAAAGCGCGATGAGTTCTCAGAATTCATCGCGCTTTCTTTTATATAATAAATAGTGTTGTTCGAGGTCTGCTCCCTCGCACAAAAAGAAACCGGTACAAAATGAGTACACCCCTGATAGACATTCCTATTGGGTGGTACCCGCAGGCTAAGCAAAGCCGCACTGTGGCTTTGCTTGCGGCATAAATGCCGCCGCCTTGTTCGAGCCCCCTCCCTCGCACAAAAAGAAAAACCAGCACACGATGTGTACTGGTTTTTGGTGCGAGGGAGGGGACTCGAACCCCCAAGGATAAACCACACGCACCTCAAACGTGCGCGTCTGCCAGTTCCGCCACCCTCGCATACCGTATTGTTTTCGCAGCCCTGAAATCTCTGAGGTGAAAGACCGTGATGCGGACTGCTTGAATATATTACCACGTTCCTGGCAGATAGTCAAGCGCTTTTTCTCTTTTTAAATGAAATTTTCGGGCCGTCATTCCTTAAGAATATGTTGGTTGAAATGCATGGATGGGTGTGATACTATATAACTAACTATCTCTGCTCAGTTGTTTTGGCAGCAGGGAAGAAGATGATAAGGATACGGCGGAAATGCATTTCTGCGCAGGGTGCAGACCGGCCGGTTTTTTGAAAGGAATTTGAGTGGACGCAGGAATGAACGAGAAAAAAGAAAATGTTATTGTAAACGGTTTTTTCTGGCGCTTTGCAGAGCGGTGCGGTGTGCAGCTGATCTCAGCGGTGGTGTCCATCCTTCTGGCGCGCATCCTTACACCCGATGATTACGGCAAGGTGGCACTGGTGACGGTGTTCAACAATATCATGTATGTCCTGCTGGACTGCGGCATTGGCACCGCGCTGGTGCAGAAGAAGGAAGTGGATGAGCTGGATTACTCGTCGGCGTTCTTTTTCAGCATTGTGATCAGCTTTGTGCTGTATGGGGGAATGTTCGTGGCGGCACCGTATCTGGCTGCGTTCTACAATGACCCCAGCATGACCCCGATCTTTCGCGGCATCAGCCTGACAGTGGCGGTCTGCGGCATCAAAACGATCCAGCAGGCGCATGTGACCCGGAACATGAAGTTCCAGTATTTTTTCTATTCCGCCTTTGCGGGCGCGATCGTATCCACGGTCCTGGGCCTGGGCCTTGCCTATATGGGCTTTGGAGTCTGGGCGCTGGTGGTGCAGCAGGTATCCAATATCACGGTGGACACGCTGGTGCTGTGGAAGCTGTCCTCCTGGCGGCCTAAGATGGAGTTTTCGTGGCAGCACTTGAAAGGGCTGCTCTCTTATGGCTGGAAGCTGCTGGCCTCGTCGCTGAGCAGCGTCATCTACAACAACCTGCGCAGTCTGATCATCGGCAAGATGTACACTTCGGCGGATCTGGCGTATTACAATCAGGGCGATAACCTGACCTATAATATCGCGTCAAGCGTGGATACTTCCATTGAGAGCGTTTTGTTCCCGGTCATGTCCTCACTGCAGGATGACCGTGCGCAGGTCAAGAACATGACCCGCCGCTCCATCAAGACCTGTACCTATATTATTGCGCCGGTGATGATGAGCACTGCATTCTGTGCCGAACCGCTGGTGCGCCTGATCCTCACCGAGAAGTGGCTGCCCTGCGTGCTGTTCCTCAGGGTGTTCTGCCTGAGCTATATATGCTGGCCGATCATCACGGCAAACCTGAATGCAGCCAAGGCAGTGGGCCGCAGCGATCTTTACCTGAAGCGTCAGCTTATGAACGAAGCGGTGTGCATCCTTCTTCTGCTGGCAACATTCCGTATCAGCGTCGAGGCCATTGCATATGGTGTGCTGATCACGAATGTCGTGACCCAGATCCTGGATGCACAGCCCAGCAAAAAGCTGATCGACTATGGCTATCTGGAACAGATGCGCGATATCCTGCCGACCCTGCTGCTGGCAGCGGGCGCGGGCCTGTGCATGTATCTGGTCATTTTCCTGCACCTGCCGGATCTGCTGACGGTGATCATTCAGGTGGTGGTTGGTCTGGGTATTTATCTGACAGGCTCTGCCATTCTGGAATTGGACACCTTTGAATATTTCAAGGATGTGCTGGCTCCGTCCATCCGGCAGAAGCTGAAACGCTGAAACCGGCATTTTGAATCGCGTAAAAATCCGTCGGGAGGGTGATGTCCGACGGATTTTTGTTCTTTTTGTCTAAAGTATACAAGAACAAACATTAAAAACCGGCAAAGCGACCATTGAAAAAACGCAACTGATATACTAGAATATAAGTACAAGAGCGCGGCACACAGCTGCGCGGAAAATGCAAAGCAGAAAATATAAAACAGGAGGATTTTCCTATGCCTATGAAAATGGGTTGGCGCTGGTATGGCGAGGGCAACGATCCCATCAGCCTGAGCGACATCAAGCAGATCCCCGGCGTGACCAGCATCGTCTGGGCGCTGCACGATAAGATGCCCGGCGAGATCTGGGAGATCGACGAGATCCAGAAGGTAGCCGATCAGATCCACGCTTACGGCTTCGACATGGACGTGGTCGAGTCGGTCAACGTTCACGATGACATCAAGATCGGCCTGCCCACCCGCGACAAGTACATCGAGAACTACAAGCAGTGCATCCGCAATCTGTCCAAGTTCGGTGTCAAGGTCATCTGCTACAACTTCATGCCGGTGTTCGACTGGACCCGTACCGATCTGTTCCACCCTGTGGGCGACGGCTCCACTGCACTGTTCTATGAGAAGGACAAGATCAAGGGCGATTACAAGGCTATGGCTGAGTACATCATGTCCTTCACTGAGAAGTATAACATGACCTTCCCCGGCTGGGAGCCGGAGCGCATGGCAAAGCTGGACGAGCTGTTCAAGGCTTACGCCCCTGTCACGAAGGAAAAGCTGTGGGAAAACCTGAAGTACTTCCTGGAAGCACTGATGCCCACCTGCCATGAGTGCGGCATCAAAATGGCCATCCATCAGGATGATCCCCCTTGGGATATCTTCGGCCTGCCCCGTCTGCTGGTGGATGCTGAGAGCATCGACCGCTTCCTGAGCATGGTGGATGATCCGTACAACTGCCTGACCCTGTGCACCGGCAGCCTGAACGCAAACCCCAACAACAACTGTGCTGAGATCGTGCGCAAGCACTGCGACCGCATTGCCTTTGGTCACATCCGCAACATCCACCACTTCCCCAACGGCGACTTCTCCGAGGCTGCTCACCGCGACTGCTGCGGCGAGACCGGCATCATCGAGGTGCTGCGTGCTTACCATGACTGCGGCTTTGAGGGCTACATCCGTCCCGACCACGGCCGTCAGCTGTGGGAGGAAGGCCCCGGCAGCTGCCGCCCCGGTTACGGCAAGTATGACCGTGCTCTGGGCGTTCAGTACATGCTGGGTGTCTGGGATCTGCTGGATCGTCTGGATGAAGAAAAAAAGAAGGGCTGATAAATATGAAGCTGTCTGAGATCAAAAACGGCAATCTGTCCGCCGAGTGGGCAGAGAAGGGCTATGAGCTGCCCCAATTCGATATCGAGGCTGTCAAGGCCAAGACCCACGCTGAACCCACCTGGGTGCACTTCGGCGCAGGCAATATCTTCCGTGCATTCCCGGCTGCCATCCTGAACGATGCGCTGAACACCGGCAAGTATGACCGCGGTGTCATCGTGGCCGAGAGCTTTGACTACGAGATCATCGACAAGGCTTATCGTCCCTACGACAATATGAGCCTGCTGGTCTGCCTGAAGTCCACCGGCGAGATCGAGAAGAAGGTGGTGGCTTCCGTTACCGAGAGCCTGAAGGCTGACTACTCCTTCGGCGAGGACTGGGCACGTCTGGTGGAGATCTTCCAGAACCCCAGCCTGCAGATGATCTCCTTCACCATCACTGAGAAGGGCTACGGCGTTGCTCCTGCTGATCTGGAGCGCGGCCTGACCCCCGTGCTGGCCATGGGCAAGGTCACTGCTTTGCTGTACGAGCGCTTCAAGGCCGGCAAGCTGCCCCTGACCGTCCAGAGCATGGATAACTGCTCCCACAACGGCGATAAGGTCAAGAACGCTGTCCACGCCTATGCTGCCAAGTGGGTGGAGCAGGGTCTGGTGCCCGCCGAGTTCCTGGCCTATGTGCAGGACGAGACCAAGATCACCTTCCCCTGGAGCATGATCGACAAGATCACCCCGCGCCCGGATGCCAAGGTCCAGCAGATGCTGGCCGACGACGGCTTTGAGGACAACTACACCATCGTCACCGAGAAGCACACCTTCACCGCTCCCTTCGTCAACGCCGAGGAGACCCAGTACCTGTGCATCGAGGATCACTACACCAATGGCCGTCCTCCGCTGGAGCTGGGCGGTGTGCTGTACTGCGACCGCGAGACCGTTGACAAGATCGAGAAGATGAAGGTGTGCACCTGCCTGAACCCGCTGCACACTGCAATGTCCATCTATGGCTGCATGCTGGGCTACACCCTGATCTCCGCCGAGATGGCCGATGAAGACCTGCGTGCCTTCATCCAGAAGATCGGCTACATCGAGGCAATGCCCGTCGTGGTCGATCCCGGCGTTCTGAACCCCTACGAGTTCATCGGCGCTGTCATCAACCGCCGCCTGCCCAACCCCTTCATGCCGGATGCTCCCCAGCGTATCGCTACCGATACCTCCCAGAAGCTGGCCATCCGCTTTGGTGAGACCATCAAGGCCTACGAGGCACGCGGTCTGGACAAGAGCAACCTGATCCTGATCCCGCTGGTGCTGGCAGGCTACGCCCGCTACCTGAAGGGCATCGATGACAATGGTCAGGCTTTTGAGCCTTCCACCGATCCGCTGCTGGCTGAACTGCAGGCCATCGTGGCTCCGCTGGAGGTCAAGGAAGGCGAGCAGGACTTCAGCTGCCTGAAGAAGCTGTACAGCCGTGTTGACGTGTTCGGCGTGGATCTGTATGCCGTTGGTCTGGGCGAGAAGATCGAGGCAATGGCCAAGGAGCTGTTTGCAGGCCCCGGCGCTGTGCGCAAGACCCTGCACAAGTATACGCTTGCCCGCTGATCGGCTGACGCAATCACATAAGCTATCTTCGCACCCACGCTGCGCGTTGCTTTGCCGCAGCGTGGGTCTTTATAAAAGAAAAGAACTGCTGAACGAAATGTCAGCAGTTCTTTTTTTGCTTGTGAATGTTTTGGGCTTAACCTTTTCTGCAGTCGTGCAGCTTTTCTTTGGGCAGGATGCCGGCCAAAAACTTCCACACCACTTCCATGCGGTCGTTCAGTAAGTAAGCTTTCTCTTTTTCTACGTAGAGGTACACCGCATTGTCCGTGCGGTAGGCGCAGTAAAAGCTGTCCCATGCGTGGCGGCTGGTGGGTTCGGGCTTGTCCTGCTGGCCGTACATCCACACAGCAATGCCGGTGTCGGCCAGCTCCACACGGTAGAAGGCACGCGGCAGGTGCATCTGTTTGATCTGCCGGGAAACGCTGCGGAAGAACGAGTAAAAATAGCTCACCGGCAGGCCGATGCCCACAATGGCAAGCACAGCAGCCAGCAGCCCGGCACCCGGGCGCTTGCCCAGCTGCGAAAGGCAGACGGCGGCAAAAGCCAGCATGATGGCGGCAAAAACAGCGGGACGCAGCCATGCTTTGCGGTGATGGAATGCATCGAACACGGCAAAATCGCGGAAGCCCTGCTCACCCATAGTGGTGGAAACGGAGATGGTCTGGGACATAAAGTCGCCTCCTTTGTATTTATAGGCATCGTACCACAATTGCGCGGTTTAGGCAAGAGAAAAACATGCAAACCTTGCCAATCCGGCCCAAAGCGTGGTACAATAAATCGTTACCAAACGAAAGGAGGCGGCAGGCTTTGCAGCACCGCAAGCGGCAGATCACCCTCAAGCAGCGCATGGGCTTGTGTCTGGCAGCATTTTTTGCAGCCTTTGCCATGCAGCTCACGCTCAATGGCTACCAGTCCAGAGCAGTGCAGGCAGTACAAGACGCGCAGATGGGCTGCTTCAACGCCATCAGCCGCTTTCAGGGCGGTGTGGAAAGCTCTATTTCCGTGCTGGAGAACTACCGCTGGGAGAACAGCGAGCCGGAGGTGATCATTGACCGGCTGCAGTCGGCATCTTCCACCTGCAACGCATGGCTCTGGCGCATCGGTACCAGCCTGAACAGTCTGGAAAGCGTCAGCGATGAGCAGTGGGTGCTCTACAGCGCAGTGGATACGGTCTATCAGACCTACACCGGCCTGCTGGATGAGCTGGAAAACGACCTGCTCAGCGGCAACGATGCCGCAGCTTCCCAGCTGTATTATGCAAAGGTGGTGCCCTGCGGCGATTACCTGAGCCAGTACACCCTGCAATTGCTGGAAACCGCCATTCAGGATTCCCAGACCACCTACACCACCATCTCGGCCCTGAACGAGCGCATCACCATGCTGCAGACGGTGGTGGTGGCGCTGTGCGTGGCGCTGGGCTGCGTTACCGGTTTGATGGTCATGCGTCTGCTCACGCCGGTGCAGCAGATGATCGCAGCCTCCCGCGCCATTGGCAAAAGTGAGTTCGACACCCCGGACATCCCGCTGCCCAAGCAGCCGGAGATCGCTCAGCTGGCCGAGTCCTTCAACATCATGAAGCACTCCATGGCCCAGCAGGTGACCACCCTGCAGGAGAAAAACGAGATCGAGCGGGAGCTGCATCGCCAGAAGACCGAAGCACTGGAGCTGCAGAACCGCATGGAGCGCAGCCGGCTGCAGCAGCTGCGCAGCCAGATCGACCCGCACTTTCTGTTCAACACCCTGAATGTGATCCAGCAGACCGCCGGTACCGAGACGGCCTACCGCACGCAGGCACTCATCATGGCGCTTTCGCATCTGCTGCGCTACAGCCTGATGAGCAACGATGAACAGGTGCCGCTCTCCCGTGAGGTGCGCATCGTGGATGAATATTACTCCATCTACCATGTCCGCTTTGGTGAGCGGGTGCGTATGGAGTGGCGCTTTTCTGATTCGCTGGATCTTACCGAGACCATGGTGCCGTCCTTTATTTTGCAGCCCATCGTGGAAAATGCCTTCAAGCACGGCATCTGCCCCAAAGAGGAGGGCGGTGTGGTGCGCATCCGCGTGAACCCTCTGCGGGAGAAGGGAATGCTGTGCATCCGCGTGGTGGATAACGGCGTGGGCATCCAGCCGGATCGATTACGACAGCTGCGCGGGGCGCTCAGTCAGCCCGGTGAGCGCTGGGAGCATATCGGCATTTATAATGTTGCGGCCCGCCTGCGTCTGCTGGATCGGAACAGCCGCTTTGTGATACGGTCCCATCCGGGACGCGGTACGGCGGTGGTGCTGTACCTGCCATTGGTGGAGAATGAGGAGGAGTTTGAGGAATGATTCGTCTGTTGATCGCGGATGATGAAGCACTGGAACGGGAAACGCTGGCGGACATCGTGGCCCGCCGCTTTGAGCACGAAGTGACCATCGAGACTGCCGAGAACGGCCGCAAGGCAGCGGATACGGCGGTGCTGTGGGGCGCAGACCTGATCCTGATGGACATTGAGATGCCCGGTATGAACGGTCTGGATGCAGCCCGCGCCGTGCTGGAACAGCGCCCGGAGTGCAAGGTGATCTTTGTTACGGCCTACAGTCTGTTCCAGTACGCCCACGAGGCCATGCATCTGGGGGCCTGCGATTATCTGCTCAAGCCGGTGAACCCGGACGAAGTGGAAGCTTCCATCCGCAAGGCCATCCGTCAGATCGAGGCGGGCCGCCGCCTTGCAGAGCTGGCTCCGGTGGAACCGGAGCCGGAAGCTGACCCGGAGAGCGATGCCGCCGAAGCAGGGGAGAACGACCGCAATGCACTGGTCATGGCCCATGTGCGCAAGTATATGGAGGATAACTATATGTTCGACCTCTCGCTGGACAGTGTGAGCGAGATCCTGCATATCAGCCCGGCGTATCTCTCGGCACAGTTCAAGAAGTACCAGAAGATGAACTTTCTGGACTGCCTGACCGAGCTGCGTATCAACGCTGCCAAGGAGCTGCTCACCGACCCGTTCCGTTCGGCAGCAGAGGTAGCTTCCATGGTGGGCTACGAGGATTCCAGCTATTTTGCCCGCACCTTTAAAAAACGCACCGGCATGACCCCCACCCAGTACCGCAGGGAAGCGGCCAAGGCTGCACGGGAGGCCCGCCTGTGACCCGCCGTCAGATGCTGACCGCCCTGTTTGGCGCAGCCGTGCTGGCACTGCCGGTGGCGGGCTGCGGCCATCAGCCGGTGCAGGACGAGCAGGGGGCGGAACTGGTCCTGCGCTATGCGGAGAACCAGCCGGAGGATTATCCTACTACGCAGGCGGCGCTGGCCTTTGCGGATCTTGTGGCCCAGCGCACCGATGGCCGCGTGAAAGTGCTGGTGTACAGCGGGGGAGAACTGGGCGCGGAGCAGAGCGTGATCCAGCAGATGCAGTTCGGCGGCATTGATTTCTCCCGTGTGTCCCTCAGCCAGCTGGCTGAGTATGAACCGGCGCTGAGCGTTTTGCAGCTTCCGTATCTTTATACCGATGCCGACCAGATGTGGCGGGTGTTGGACGGCTCCATCGGCGACGAATTCCTTTCCATGCTGCAGTCGCTGGAGCTGACCGGCCTTTCCTGGTTCGATGCCGGTGTGCGCAGCATCTACACCCGGCAGAAGGTGACAGGCCTTGCAGATCTGCAGGGCCTGACCATCCGCGTGCAGGAATCGGACATGATGAGCGAAATGATCACCGACCTCGGCGCAAAGCCGGTAAAGGTGGTGTACAGCAAGGTGTATGCCGCCCTGCACAACGGTGAGATCGATGGCGCAGAGAACAACTGGCCCAGCTACGAAGCCATGGGTCACTACGAGGTGGCACCTTACTTTTTAAAGGACGAGCACACCCGCGTGCCGGAGGTGCAGCTTGCAAGCCCTGCTGTGATGGAAAAGCTGGCCGCACTGGACGAGCGCTACCCGGAGATCATCCGCCTGTGTGCCCGGGAGAGCGCCAAGGTGGAGCGCAGGATCTGGGCGCAGCAGGAGGCGGAATCGGAAAGTGATCTGCGTGCAGCAGGCATTGAGGTGACGGAGCTGGACGAAGAAGAAAAGGCAAGATTCCGTGCTGCTGTGCAGCCGATGTATGATCGGTTTGCCCAGCAGGGCGAATTGATCGCCCGCATCCAGCAGGCATAAGCTCCACAGCAAAGCCCGGAAAAGATGGGCAAAGAAATCAGGAAAACAGAATAAAGAACCGGCAAAGCGCTGTGTGCTCTGAACCCAAAAGGAAAGGGCATCCAGCGCTTTGCTTCCATCTGGAATACAGAAATGTATCCATCTGTTAGGCGAAGGTGCACAAACAAAAAGTAAAGCACTTGGCAGTTTTCACAAAAGAAATTCTGACATTCTTTCAAAAAGCAGGACATTTTTTGAAAGCCCTTGTTTCGTTTAAAAAAATTTGCTAAAGTGTGTACAGTAAATGAACGGCATGTGGGTCCTGTGCAGACCGGGCCGTTCGGGAGATTTAAGGAGGACGATTTATTATGAAAAAGATCACTCGTCGCAGCTTTCTGGCAGCAGCCGGCGTTTCCGCCGCTGCTCTGGCTCTGACCGCATGTGGTGGCTCCAGCAATTCTGCTGCTTCCACCTCTACCGCAGCTTCTTCCACCGCAGCTTCTGCTGCTGGTGATGCTGCTGCTGCCGCAAACGATCCCAAGGTGACTCTGGTCTACGCCGAGGTCAACCCGCTGGATACCATCGTTGGCCAGACCGCTACCCACTTCAAGGAGAAGGTCGAGGAGCTGACTGGCGGTTCCGTCGTCATCGACGTGCAGGCTTCCGGCGTTCTGGGTTCTGAGAACGACGTTCTGGATGCAATTCTGGGCGGTTCTACCTCCATCGATATGAGCCGTATCTCCGCTTTCGCACTGACCAGCTATGGCTGCAACAAGTCCAAGCTGCTGTCCATCCCCTTCACCTTCGAGAACCGCGCACACTTCTGGAACTTCGCCAACAGCGATCTGGCACCTGAGTTCCTGAACGAGCCTCAGGAGCTGGGCCTGCCCGTTCGTGGTGTCTTCTACGGCGAAGAGGGCTTCCGTCACTTCTTCACGGTCAACCCGGTTTCCGGCATCGCTGATTTCAAGGGCCTGAAGCTGCGCGTGTCCAACGACCCCGTTATGAACGGCATGGTCGAGGGTCTGGGCGCTAACCCCACCGTCGTTTCCTTCGGTGAGCTGTACAGCGCACTGCAGACCGGCGTTGTGGATGGTGCTGAGCAGCCCATCGCAAACTACAAGTCCAATGCATTCCCCGAGGTTGCCAACAACCTGATCCTGGACGGCCACACTCTGGGCGCTATTCAGGCTGTTATCACCGATAACGCATGGGGCAAGCTGACTGAGAACCAGCAGGCTGCCATCATGGAGGCCGGTGCTGATACGCAGGCCTTCAATGCAGACCTGTCCGAGACCGCTGAGAACAAGGTTCTGGAGGAGCTGAGAAGCTCCGGCTGCAACGTTGTGGATGTTGACGACAAGGCACCCTGGCAGGAGGCCTGCGCTAAGGTCATCAGCGAGAACACCTCCGATCAGGCTGAGCTGTATCAGCAGCTGCTGGACATGAAGGCATAATTGAAAAAGCCTTTCCTGTTCTGAGATAGTACATAGCCCGGCGGGGGACTACGGGATACGCCCGCAGACCTGCCGGGTTTTTTATATGGAGGAATTCATATGCCGAAAATCTTTACCACTTTGGATAAGATCAAGCCGGCGTACGACATCACCTACAAAGTGGTCCTGTTTATCTGCAAGCTGCTGCTGATCGCAGATATCCTCATCACTACCATGTCGGTCATCGGTCGTTACGTCTCGTTCATCCCGGACCCGGCATGGTCGGAAGAAGTTGTGCTGACCTGCATGAGCTACATGGCCGTGCTGAGTGCTGCTCTGGCCATCCGCCGCGGTGCCCATATCCGCATGACTGCGTTTGACGTGTATCTGCCCAAAACCGCCGTCAAAGCGCTGGATATTCTGGCCGATCTTGCCGTGTGCATTCTGGGTGTCATCATGATGGTGGTCGGCTGGAACTATGCCACCACTCTGGGCGGCCGCGGCTTCTACGTGTCCATGCCCTGGCTGAGCCGCTTCTGGATGTACTTCCCGGTGCCGCTGGCCGGTGTTGCCATGATCATCTTTGAGATCGAGGCACTGTACAACCACATCAAGAGCATTTTTGTAAAGGAGGAAGTGTAATATGACAGTTCAGACACTGGCAATCATTGTCCTTCTTGTCAGCTTCTTTGTAATGATCTTCCTGCGTTTCCCCATTGCATACGCCGTTGGTCTTTCCAGCGTGCTGTGCATGATGGTGCAGGGTCAGGCACTGACCGATGTCTGCCGTCTGATGGTCAAGGGCATCTCTTCCTTCAGCCTGATGGCCGTGCCGTTCTTCATCACCATGGGTGTGCTCATGGGCTCCGGCGGCATTTCTGAAAAGCTGATCGCTCTGGCTGATGCCTGCGTGGGCTGGATGCGCGGCGGCATGGCAATGGTCAACATCGTTGCTTCCTACTTCTTCGGCGGTATTTCCGGTTCTGCATCTGCAGATACCGCTTCCATCGGCTCCATCATGATCCCCATGATGGTCGATCAGGGCTACGATGCCGACTTCTCCACTGCTGTTACCATCACCTCCTCCTGCGAGGGCCTGCTGGTTCCTCCGAGCCACAACATGGTCATTTATGCCACCACTGCCGGCGGCATCTCGGTCGGCAGCCTGTTCCTGGCAGGTTATCTGCCCGGCGCTCTGCTGGCCATCGTCCTGATGATCGGTTCCTATATCATCTCGGTCAAGGAAAATTACCCCAAGGGCTCTCCGTTCAGCATCAAGGGCTTCGTTAAGCAGCTGGGCACTTCCATCTGGGCACTGGCCGCTGTTGTCATCGTTGTGTTCGGCGTTGTTGGCGGTGTATTCACCGCTACCGAGTCTGCAGCTATTGCAGTTATCTACTCTCTGTTCGTGTCGGTGTTCGTCTACAAGGGTCTGGACTGGAAGGGCGTCTGGCATGCGCTGGATGAGTGCGTGAACACTCTGTCCATCGTGCTGATCCTGATCGCTACCTCTGCAGTCTTCGGCAACTGCCTGACCATGCTGCATGTGCCGGATCTGGCTGCAAATGCCATCACCAGTGTCACCGATAACCCCTACATCATCGCTCTGCTGATCGACCTGATCATCTTGGTTCTGGGCTGCATCATGGATATGGCTCCCATCATCCTGATCGCTACTCCCATCCTGCTGCCCATCGCAACCTCCATCGGCATCGATCCCATCCAGTTCGGTATCATCGTGGTTCTGAACTGCGGCATCGGCCTGCTGACTCCTCCTGTCGGCGCTGTGCTGTTCATCGGCTCTGCCGTTGCAAAGCGCCCGATGGAAAAGGTCGTCAAGGCGACCCTGCCGTTCTACCTGTGCATGTTCATTGCACTGCTGCTGCTGACCTTCGTGCCCGACATCAGCCTGGCAATCCCCAAGCTGCTGGGCGGCTACGTCAGCCCCATCACCAACCCGCTGGGTCCTGTGTTCATCCACTGATGGCCTGACGGCGTAAGGTAAAACCGTTAAAGTCCTCTGCATGAAAGTGCAGGGGGCTTTTTGTATGCTAAAAACTTTATTTTCCCTCTTGCATTCTGTCGGAATCGTGCTATAATAGTAAGGCAATCGTTTCCAAGGCCGCTCGACGGGGTAGCCGATATTGAAGGTTGTGATGGGCACATACATTTATAATATGGCCCCGATAAGTCAGAACCAGAAATGAGGTGAAAAGAATGAAACAGGGTATCCATCCGAACTACGTTGACTGCACCATCACCTGCGCATGCGGCAACGTCATTAAGACTCGTTCCACCAAGCCTGAGATCCACGTCGAAGTTTGCTCCAAGTGCCATCCTTTCTACACTGGCAAGCAGAAGCTGGTTGACACCGGCGGACGTGTTGAGCGCTTCAACAAGCGTTTCGGCCGTAAGTAATTATGGTTTTCTGAGCACCGTTTCCTTTGGGAAACGGTGCTTTTTTGCTGCCTTTTTGGCATATGAAAGGGCGGCCTTAATCATTCTTAAGAATTCTTTTTGCATCCCACCACAGGTTTGTCTTAATTTTTACACATTTTCCGTCTAAAATATACCAGCATTGAACTAGATGAAAAAGGAGCGTTTGCTGTGATCGAAGTATCGCATCTGAGCAAAAAGTATGGCACGCACCCTGCCATTGAAGATTTGTCCTTTACGGTGGGCGACGGCCAGATCTTCGGCCTGCTCGGCCCCAACGGCGCGGGCAAGTCCACGATCATGAATATCCTCACCGGCTACCTTGCCCCCACCTCCGGTGAAGTGAAGGTGGCGGGCTTCAGCCTGCCGGAGCAGGCCCAGCAGGCCAAGGCCTGTGTGGGCTATCTGCCCGAGCAGCCGCCGCTCTACCCGGAAATGACGGTGCAGGAATATCTGGATTTTGCTGCAGAGCTGAAAGGCATCAAAAAGAAGGCCGACCGCAAAGAACAGGTGCGCAAAGCTGCCCGCCGCACCGGGCTGGAAGAGGTGCTGCCCCGGCTCATCCGCAGTCTGTCCAAGGGCTACCGCCAGCGCGTGGGCATTGCGCAGGCACTGCTGGGCGCGCCGCAGCTCATCATTCTGGACGAGCCTACCGTGGGCCTTGACCCTGCACAGGTCATCGAGATCCGCAGACTGATCCGGGAGCTGGGAAAAAGCCACACGGTCATCCTGTCCAGCCACATCCTCAGCGAGGTGCAGGCAGTGTGCAGTCAGGTACTGATCCTTTCCAAGGGACATCTGGTGGCGGTGGGTGCGCCGGAACAGCTGGCCGAAAAGCTGAACCCCGGCAGCCGTCTGCGCGCTACCGTTCTGGGCGGGGGGGAGACCGTACTGAAAACAGTTGGCTCCATTCCGGGCATCCGCAAGGTGGAGATCGAGTCCGAGGCCGACGGACAGGTGACCTTTACCGCAGAAAGTGCCGATGCTTCTGACCGCCGCGCCGAGGTGTCCCGCGCCCTTTCGCAGGCCGGATGCACGGTGCTGGCGTTGGCAGCGGAAAACAGGACGCTGGAGGAAGTGTTCCTTGCACTGACCGAAAACGAGTCTGAAACACCATCGGATGAAGGGGAGGAGAAAACGGAATGATCGCCATTTTCAAACGCGAAGTCCGCAGCAGCTTTCATGGCATGATCGGCTATGTGCTCACCGCCTTTATGCTGGCGGCAACGGCCATCTATTTTGTTGCCCTGAATCTGGGCTACGGCCTGACGGATTTTGGCTATTACACGCTTTACCGCACCACATTTGTGCTGCTTTTGTATATCCCGGTGCTCACCATGCGCTCCTTTGCAGAGGAACGCCGCACCCGCACCGATCAGCTGCTGCTTACCAGCCCGGTGTCTGTGTGGGAGATCGTGCTGGGCAAATTCTTTGCCCTGTGCGTCATCTTTGCACTGCCGTGCCTTGCCGATGCGGTCATGATCCTTGTACTGGCCGCACTGGGTGCCACCGGCACGGCCACGCTGGCAAACCTGGCCGCTCTGCTGTGCTATTATCTCATGGGCTGCGCCGCCATTGCCATTGGCGTGTTTCTTTCCAGCCTGACCGAGAATCAGATCATTGCTGCGGTGGCAGGTGTTGCCGCACTGCTGCTGGCCTACATGATGCCCAGCCTGCGCAGCATGTTCACCGCAGGCAGCGCAGTGGCGCTGGCCCTGTTCACCGCCATTGCGGCAGTGCTCAGTGTGGTGGCAGGCCTGCGTACCCGCAGCTTTACGCTGGGCTGCCTGACCTTTGCGGGCTGCTGTGTGGTGCTGACGGCACTGTTCCTGCTGCAGAGCAGCTGGCTGACCGAAGCGTTCAGCGCGGTGCTCAGCGGGCTGTGCCTGTTCACGCCGTTTGAAGAGTTTGTCAACAATAGCTTTTCTATCCCGACGCTGGTGTACTACCTGACCGTGACCATGCTGTTTTTGTTCTTCACGGCGCAGGGGCTGGAAAAGCGCCGCTGGAACTGAGGGGAGGGGAACAACATGAAAAATTTCAAATTTTCTTCCTCCGCAAACGGCAAGGTGTTCCGCAATGGGCTGTACTCTACGGCCATTCTGGCAGCAGCCATCGTGCTGGCCGTGCTGATCAACCTGCTGGTGGGGGCCATCCCGAAAAAATACACCGAGTTCGACCTCTCTGCCGCCAAAATGTACACGCTGGGCGACAGCTCCAGGCAGCTGATGCAGAGCCTGAATCAGGACGTGACCGTTTATTATCTCTGTGAGACCGGCAGCGAGGATGCCATTATCACCAAGCTGCTGGATCACTACGCCGACGAGAGCGGTCACTTCCACTGGGAGCAGAAGGACCCGGCGCTTTACCCGACCTTTGCAGCGCAGTACGGCGCAGAGAATGCATCCACCAGCAGCCTGATCGTGGTCAGCGGTGAGAACAGCGAAGTGCTGAACGCCGCCGAACTTTACGAGTACGATTACTCCGATTACTACACCACCGGCGCTGCCAACGTGACCTTTGGCGGCGAAAAGCAGATCAGCTCTGCCATCTACAAGCTGACTGCCGCAGCAGAAAGTCATGCCTACTACACCACCAACCACGGCGAGCAGGCGCTTACCTCCTCGCTGACCGAGGCGCTCAAGGCGCAGAATATCGATGCCCAGCCGCTGGATCTGCTCACCGGCACCATTCCGGAGGACTGTGATCTGCTCATCATCAGCGACCCCGTTTCGGATTTTGCAGCTGACGGCCTTGTGGATGAGATCGCGCAGCTGCAGGCCTATCTGGAAAACGGCGGCAAGGTGCTGCTGACCACCAGCGGCTATACCGAAACGCCCAATCTGGATGCAGTGATGGCACAGTTCGGCTTTGCGCGTGAGCCGGGCCTTGTGGTGGAGGGCGATGCGGGCCACGCGCTGTACGGCTACCCGTACTCGCTGTTCCCGGACTACGCGGCCGCCGACGAAAGCACCGCGCTGGACGGCGTGAATCAGAGCACCCATGTGATGCTCTCGGTGGCGCAGGGCATCACCATTACCGAGACAGACGATGTGACGGCGGAACCACTGCTGTATACCACCGAGGATGCCTACAGCAAGCAGGACTTTGATGCCAGCTCCTCTTCCGCAAAGGAAGCCGGCGATACCGACGGCCCGTTCTCGCTGGCCGTATGGGCGCGCAATGACTCCACCGGTGCCGAGGTGATCTGGATCGGCTGCCCCAACATGGACAACGAGCAGGTGTACCAGTCCATTCCGGGCAACCTGACCTTCCTGCAGGGCTGTGCCGCTTCGCTGGTAGGGCAGAGCCTGCTCATCGACACCAAAGCACTGGAAGCTGCACCCATCACGGTCCCGGCTTCCGCATCCATGACGCTGGGCATGGTGTTCGTATTCGTGCTGCCCGCAGCAGTGCTCATTGCAGGTGCTGTGGTGGTGCTGCTGCGCCGCCGCAGGTAAGGGGGCACTGCCATGAAAACAAAACAGCGCACCCTTGCGGTGCTTCTGGTGCTGGTGCTTGTGCTGGGCGGGCTGCTGTGGTTTGTCAGCCGCAGCAATGCCGCAGAAGAATCTGCTTCCAGCGCCGCCGCAGAGGGCAGCATCCTGCTCTCTTCTTTTGCGGCGGGCGATGTGACCAGCATTCGGTATGCCTATGGCGGCGAAACGCTTACCTTAAATTACGATTCCGGCAGCTGGACGCTGGCGGATGACCCGGACTATCATCTGGATGCATCTGCCTGCAATACCATGGTCACGGCGCTGGCATCCCTGAACGCCAAGCGTCAGCTCACGGCTCAGCCCGGCGAGGACTACGGCCTTGCCGACCCGGCTGTTACGGTCACAGTGACGGCGGCAGGCGAGACGAACACCTTTGCCTTTGGCACCGAGAACCCGGTCACAGGAGATCTGTATGTGCAGAAGGCAGGGGACGATGCCGTGTACACCGTTTCTGGCAACAAGGCGGCCTGCTTTGAGCTGACCAAAGCAGACATTTTTGGCACGTTCAACCCGGCGGAACTGACAGTCTCCGCGCTGGAAAGTGTTTCCATTACGACGGGCAGCGGCACCCTTGCACTGAATGCAGTTTCTGAGCCTGCGGAAGCAGAGAGCGATTCCTCGGAAAGTGCGGCCGATTCCACTACCTATCAGACCGTGTGGCGGCTGGCCGGTGAACCCTCTGCCGATCTGGACGACAGCAAGGTGCAGAGCATCCTCTCTGCTCTGGCAGGCTATGTGACCGCACAAATCACGGATGCCGACCCTTCGGCCTATGGCTTTGCTGCACCGCTTGCAACGGTGCGGGCCGCCTCTGCCGATGGGACCGTGACCCTCCACTACGCCGAAAATGCAGACGGCTGCTGGATGATGGTGGAGGGGGACAGTTCCGTCTATGCGGTTGACCTTGACACTGTGCAGGCCCTTCTGATAACGGCCGCTGCCTTAAAAGCTGAATAAAAACCTTTGTGCGCCGTATGCGGAAAGCCCGCTGCGGCGCATGTTTTTTGTTGCGGCGTGTAAAGCTTCGGCAAACATTGGCAGAGTGATTGACATTTCAGCAAAGATTGATTAAGATAGACGAGACAGGGCAGAATAACTGCGCAATATAAGAGCCTGCTTTTGCAGGTTCTCCGGTCGTCATGGATGTTGTGCGGGGCTGGGTCGCCCTGGTACGAGGGATGGGGCATAGCCCTGTCTTTTTTCGTATCTGAGTTACAAGGAGGATAAAGTAAAAAAATGGACAACTCGGTGATCGTTTCACTGCGGGATATCGTAGTGGAATTTGACGGTCAGCGCATTCTGGATGGGCTGAACCTCGACATCCATGACAAAGAGTTCGTAACGCTGCTGGGCCCTTCCGGCTGCGGCAAAACCACCACCCTGCGTCTGATCGCAGGTTTTCTGGAACCCAATTCCGGCAAAGTGCTGCTGAAAGGTGAGGACATTACCGGCGTGCCGCCCTATAAGCGCCCGGTGAACACCGTTTTTCAGAAATACGCACTGTTCCCGCACCTGAACGTGTTCGAGAACGTGGCCTTCGGTCTGCGGCTCAAAAAGATGGACGAAGAGACCATCCGCCGCAAGGTGCGCAACATGCTGGAAGTTGTTGGCCTGAAAGGCTTCGAGCGCCGCAGCATCAGCCAGATGTCCGGCGGCCAGCAGCAGCGCGTGGCCATCGCCCGCAGTCTGGTGAACGAGCCGGAGATCCTTCTGCTGGATGAACCCCTTGGCGCACTGGACCTCAAGCTGCGCAAGGAGATGCAGCTGGAGCTGAAGCGCCTGCAGCGCGAAATGAACATTACCTTTATTTATGTTACCCACGATCAGGAGGAAGCCCTTACCATGTCCGATACCGTCGTGGTCATGAACGGCGGCAAGGTGCAGCAGATCGGCACGCCGGAGGATATTTACAATGAGCCGAAGAATGCCTTTGTTGCAGACTTCATTGGCGATTCCAACATCGTGGACGGCGTGATGCACCGGGATTTTCTGGTGTCCTTCTCTGGCGTGGACTTCCCCTGTGTGGACCGCGGCTTTGCCCGCGAGCAGAGCGTGCAGGTAGTGGTGCGCCCCGAGGATATCGAGGTGGTCTCTCCTGTGGAAGGCCAGCTTGTCGGCGTTGTGAACGATGTCATCTTCAAGGGTGTCCACTTTGAGATGCATGTGGAGTGCGAGGGCCGCGAATGGCTGATCCATTCCACCCGCGCCTGCACCCCCGGTGAGACCATTGGTATGCGCATCGGCCCCAACGAGATCCACATTATGGCGCGTTCAGAGGGGTGAGCCGCAATGATGAAGATTTACGATAAAAAGCTGGCCTATCCGTACTTTGTATGGATGACGCTGTTCACAGTGGTGCCTTTGATCATCGTGGTGTACTATGCATTTACGGATGCAAACGGAGCTTTCACGCTGGATAACCTCACCTCCATCAGCGGCTACGGCTCGGTGTTTGCCCGCAGCCTGCTGCTGGCCCTCATTGCCACGGTCATTTGTCTGGTCATTGCGTTCCCGGTGGGCTATTTTCTTTCCCGCCTGCGGGTGAACAAGCAGCACATCATGCTCATGCTGGTCATGCTGCCCATGTGGATGAACTTTCTGCTGCGCACCTACGCATGGATGGGCCTGCTCAGCATCAACGGCCCGGTGAACGCCGTTCTGGGCGTGTTCGGCCTTGGCCCCTATAACATGCTCAACACCTCCGGCGCGGTGGTGCTGGGCATGGTGTATAACTATGTGCCCTATATGATCCTGCCGCTGTACACCAGCATGACCAAGATCGACCAGAGCCTGGTGGAAGCTGCGCAGGATCTGGGCGCTTCCACCACCAAGACCCTTCTCAGGGTGCTCATTCCCATGAGCGTGCCCGGCATCAGCACCGGCATCACCATGGTGTTCGTCCCGGCGGTGTCCACCTTTGTTATCAGCCGTATGCTGGGCGGCGGCTCCAACCTGCTCATTGGTGATCTGATCGAGATGCAGTTCCTTGGCAACAGCTACAATCTGAACGTGGGTTCTGCCATGAGCCTTGTGCTGATGATCATTGTGCTGCTGTGCATGAGCTTCACCTCCAGCTTTGATGAAGATGAAATGGAGGGCGTGTCCTGATGAAAACGAAACATCTGCGCCTGATGCAGCGCGTCTATATCGTGCTGTTTTTCTGCTTCATGTACCTGCCCATTGCATACATGATCGTATTCAGCTTCAACCAGTCCAAGGGCTATTCGCTCTTCACCGGCTTTACCCTCAAGTGGTACTCCAGCCTGCTGCACAACTCCTCCATCCTGCATGCGCTGCTGGTCTCGCTGGAAGTGGCTCTGATCTCTGCGGTCATTGCCACTGTGCTGGGTACAGCGGCAAGTCTGGGCATTGCGTCCATGGGCCGCGGGAGCCGCCTTGTCGTCACCAACATCACCTATATCCCGGTGGTCAACCCGGAGATCATCACCGGCATCTCGCTCATGCTGCTGTTCGTGGCCTACCAGCGCTTTGCCGGGGGTGTCTCCTGGCTGCCGGATACCATCATGGGCTTCCCGACGCTGCTCATTGCGCATATCGCGTTCAATGTGCCGTATGTCATCTTCAACGTCACGCCCAAGCTCAAGCAATTGGATATCAAGCTGTATGAGGCAGCACTCGACCTTGGCTGCGACCCCAGGCAGGCCTTCTTCAAGGTCATCCTGCCGGAGATCAGCCCGGCCATCCTGTCGGCATTCCTCATCTGCCTGACCTATTCCATCGACGACTTCATGATCTCCTATTTCAACTGCGGCACGGTGGAAACGCTGCCCATCGCCATCTACTCCATGACCCGTAAAAAGGTCAGCCCGGAGATCTATGCGCTGTCCACCATCATGTTCGTGGTCATTCTGTGCATCATTCTGATCTCCAACGCAATGGAGAGCCGCAGCTACCGCCGCGACCAGAAGGCGCTGAGAGGGGAGGGCGTGTGATGAAACGTTTTGCTGTGTTGCTGCTGGCGCTGGCAATGACGGTCTGCTGTGCAATGCCCGCCTTTGCCGCCGGCACCATCGAAGTCACTGAGGACGTCTCGGTATCGGACGATTACGACTGGACCCGCTTCAAGGGCCAGAACATGGCCATCAATGTCTATAACTGGGGCGAGTACATCTCCAACGGCTCGGACGACAGCGTGGACGTGGTGGCGGCCTTTGAAAAGCTCACCGGCATCAAGGTGAACTACACCACCTTCGACTCCAACGAGTCCATGTACGCAAAGCTCAAGTCCGGCGCAGCCAACTACGATGTGGTCATTCCGTCGGATTACATGGTGGCAAAAATGATCGCCGAGGGGATGCTCAAGCCTCTGAACTACGACAATATCCCGAACTTCAAAAAGATCGATCAGGAATACGTGGATCCGGATTACGATCCGCAGAATGCCTACACCGTGCCCTATATGCTCTGCACCACCGGCATTATTTATAACACCACCATGGTGGACAAAGCGCCCACCAGCTGGGCCGACCTGTGGGACGAGCAGTACGCAGGCAATATCCTGATGTTCAACAACAGCCGCGATGCCTACGCCATTGCTGCTTTTAAGAGCGGCCACGATATCAACCCGCAGTCCACCGAAGAGGTGGATGAGGTGGTGGAAGAGCTGAAGGCTCAGAAACCGCTGGTGCAGGCCTACGTCATGGACGAGATCTTTGATAAGATGATCGGCGGCGAGGCAGCCGTCGGTGTGTACTACTCCGGCGATGCCATCACCATGATCGACGATAATCCCGACCTTGCATGGGTGTTCCCGGAGGAAGGCAGCGTGCTTTCCGTGGACTGCATGACCATTCCTGCTGCCAGTGAACATCAGGAAGCTGCGGAAATGTTCATCAACTTCATGTGTGAGACGGACATCGGCAAGGCAAACGCCGAGTACATCGGCTACACCACCCCCATGCAGGATGTGTGGGAGGTGCTGGACGAGGATCTGAAGGAGAGCGAGATCGCTTATCCGTCCGAAGAGAAAGCCGCCAAGGAAAAGGTGTTCACTGCCCTGAGCGACGATGTGAACAGCGAGCTGGACGTGAAGTGGAGCGAAATGAAGAGCTACGACGAGGGTGGCAGCAGTCTGCTGTTCCTTGCGCTGCTGGCAGCCATGGTAGCGCTGGCCTGCTTCAACATCTGGCGCAAGGTCCGCAGGCGCAACCGCAATCAGTATTAAACGCAAAGGAGGCTGCTGCACAGAACAACGTGCAGTGGTCTCTTTTTATAGAAAGGAAAAACCATGGAACAGTTCTTTTACACCGAGACCATGACAGTCATGAACGCAGATGCTGACTTCCGCAGTCTGCTCAAGCCCAGCGCCCTGCTGCGCTATGTGGAGCAGATTTCGACAGACCACGCCCGCGCCTTTGGGATGGATGACCAGTTCTTCAAAGATCGCGGTGTGACCTTTCTGGTGGGCAAGCAGGCCCTGAAATTTGACCGTGTGCCGCAGCGTGCCGAAACGCTGACCCTTACCTCCCGGGCGCAGGTCAGCAAACACGGTTCCGTCAAACGCATCACCACCCTGACCGATGCCGAGGGCAAAGAGGTGGCTATGGTGGACTGCCGCTGGATCGTGGCAAGCCTTGCCGAGGGCCGTATCCTGCGGGAGCCGGGCTGGACGGTGGAGAATTTCTGGAACGATACGGTGGAGGACGAGCTGCCTTTGCAGCTGCACAAGTGCAAAGATGGTCTGACCAGCGCAGGGGAGTGGACGGTGCATTATTCCCAGTGCGATCTGAACGGCCATTTGAACAACGCATTCTATCTGGACCTTGTCTGCGATGCGCTGCCGCTGGAAGTGATGCGCAAAGGCCCCGTGACCTTTGCTTCTATCAACTACCACCGCGAGATCCCGATGGGAGAAACGGCAGAGGTGTTTTATGCCCCTTCGGCGGATGGCTGGTATGTGATCGGAAAGCACAACGGCCAGACCAGCTTTGAGTGCTATCTGGAGGTGGGAAAGACAAACGTGTAAATCGTTGATCTCTCAAGAGAACCGCTGCGCCGCTTTTAGCTGAAAATAAGCGAGCAATGCAAAAAACGTCACCTGTGCAGAAAAAACGGCGCATTTTGAGAATTGCATCCTCTGAGGAACAGGGAGTACTCTTTTATTAGAAGGATCTTCTCGTTGTCCAAAGGAGGATAAAACAAATGAAAAAACATCTCCGAGTCCTTGCGGCCGTTCTGGTACTGTGCTTCAGCCTGCTGTGCCCGGCGGCATCTGCCGCCAGTGTACAGACTGCGGCCTGCAAGCCGTCCACTGCAGCCGTTCAGACCATTTCTGCCGGCAAAAAGACGGAGCAGATGGTCTGGGTCCCAACGCACGGCGGCAAAAAATATCACAGCAAGTCTACCTGCAGCAATATGAAAGACCCGGAAAAGGTTACATTATCGAAAGCAAAAGCGGAAGGCTTCACTGCTTGCAAAAAGTGCTATTAAGAAAATAAATAATGATCTGCAAAGCCCTTGCCGGAAATTCTCTGGCAGGGGTTTTGTATGTGTCTACAAAAAGTTAACAAAAGAAATTACAGAAAAATTACAAAACCCTATTGCAAAATGGTTTCAAAAGAGTTACAATATGGTTACAGCAAGGGTGAACGACCCTGCTGAGTGTGAAATCTTTTTCTTCTTGTTTTTTGGGATATCGGGCACAGGTTCTCCTCCTCCGGCTGTTCTCCTTCACAGTCGTGATCCATGTGCCGCACAGGCGGTATCCCGCTTCGTGTGCAAAAAAGCTCGTCCGTTCTGGACGAGCTTTTTTGCATCCATAAATCACGCAAAAACCGGCTTCTCATGCGGGAAAGTATGACCTTACGCCATTTTGGTGGGCAATTTGCCTGTTTTTCTGCAAAGGACATTTACAAAGTTTGGCGCGGCGGGGGTTTGTATTCCGGCTGGCTTTGTGGTACAGTATATACAATCAATTTATAGGTTGCAAACATGAATCCGATTGATGTTGATGCGTTAAGAGAAAAGGAGTTTGAACATGGCTTATTTCTATAAAGAACCTTCCCGCACTTTCGGTGAATATCTGCTGATCCCCGGCTATTCCTCTGCAGAGAATATCCCCACAGCTGTCAGCCTCAAGACCCCGCTGGTCAAGTACCGCAAGGGCGAGGAGGAGTGCCCTTTGCAGATGAATATTCCCATGATCAGCGCCATCATGCAGGCGGTCTCTGGCGATAAGCTGGCCATTGCACTGGCCCGTCAGGGCGGCGTGTCCTTCATCTACGGTTCTCAGAGCATTGAGAACGAGGCCGCTATGGTGCGCCGCGTCAAGAGTTTCAAGGCTGGCTATGTCGTGTCCGATTCCAACCTGGCCCCCACTGCCACCCTGCACGATGTGCTGGAGCTGAAGGCACGCACCGGCCACTCCACCATTGCCGTCACTGCCGATGGTACGCCGGGCGGCAAGCTGCTGGGCATTGTTGCATCTCGTGACTACCGAATCAACCACACTCCGGATGATGCCCTTGTCACCACCTTCATGACTCCCATTGAAAAGCTGGTCACTGCACCGGAGAACACCTCCCTGCACGATTGCAACAACATCATCTGGGATAACAAGATCAACACCCTGCCTCTGGTGGATGCCGAGGGCAACCTGAAGTATATGGTGTTCCGTAAGGACTACGACTCCCACAAGAAGAACGCCAACGAACTGCTGGATAAGAACAAGAGCTATGTGGTGGGTGCCGGCATCAACACCCGCGATTACGCTGAGCGCGTGCCCGCACTGGTGGATGCCGGTGTGGATGTACTGTGCATCGACTCTTCCGAGGGTTACTCCGAGTGGCAGAGCCGCACCATCGGCTGGATCCGTGAGCACTACGGCGATACCGTCAAGGTGGGCGCAGGCAACGTTGTGGATGCCGAGGGCTTCCGCTTCCTGGCCGAGGCTGGTGCAGACTTCGTGAAGATCGGCATTGGCGGCGGTTCTATCTGCATCACCCGCGAGACCAAGGGCATCGGCCGTGGTCAGGCTACCGCTGTCATCGAGGTGGCAAAGGCCCGCGATGAGTACTATAAGGAGACCGGCATCTACGTGCCCATCTGCTCCGACGGCGGCATCGTCCACGATTACCACATCACGCTGGCACTGGCCATGGGTGCGGATTTTGTGATGCTGGGCCGCTACTTTGCCCGCTTTGACGAAAGCCCCACGAATAAGGTGCGCATCAACGGCCAGTATATGAAGGAGTACTGGGGCGAAGGCTCCAACCGTGCCCGCAACTGGCAGCGCTACGATCTGGGCGGTTCCAGCAAGCTGAGCTTTGAGGAAGGCGTGGACAGCTACGTGCCCTATGCCGGCCCTCTGGCTGACGGTGTGCAGACCACTCTGTACAAGGTCAAGAGCACCATGTGCAACTGCGGCGCTCTGTCCATCCCGGAGCTGCAGCAGAAAGCAAAGCTGACCGTGGTTTCCTCTACCTCCATCGTTGAGGGCGGCAGCCACGACGTTGTGCTGAAGAATGCTACCCCCAATATCATCAACGGTTAACACGTTTGTTCTGAAAGCCGCCCGTGCTGTTTGTGTATGGGCGGCTTTTTCTTACCGGAAATTGACCGGGATTTTCCAAAAATGCTTGCACCGCTCTGCGTTTGGTGATATCATGATAGAAACGCACTGTCAAGACAGGCAGGCGCGCAAACCTTCCCACAGGTCAGAACGGCAGGGGACAGCAAGGAGCCTTGCCGGGTGTAAAGAAGAGAGGATACTATTCATGGACGAAATCAAGGTTGTGCCTTATATTCCAGATGAGGACTACGACAACCCCGCAATGGTCGTGGATTTTTATGAATTTACAATGGCAAACTGCCTGTTCCTGCACGGATTCAAGGACACCACGCTGGTGTTTGATATGTTCTTCCGCAAGAACCCGGATAATCAGGGTTACTCCATCAGCGCCGGCCAGCGCAAGCTGACCCGCTTCCTGCTGAACTACCACTTCAATGCACAGGATATCTGGTGGCTGCGCACCAAGGGCATGAGTGAGGAATTCTGCGAGTATCTGCGCACCTATCAGTGGAAGGGCGACATGTACGCTCTGCCCGAGGGCACGGTGGCATACCCGCATGTGCAGATGGTGCGCATCGAGTGCGACCTCGTGGGCGCAATTCTGATCGAGACCTACCTGCTGCAGACCATGAACTTCCACAGTCTGATCGCCACCAAGGCTACCCGCGTCACCGGCCTGAACACCCACACGCCCCGCAGCGTGATGGAATTCGGCACCCGCCGTGCGCAGGGCGAAAGCGCTGGCAACGATGGTGCATATGCTGCTGTTCTGGGCGGCTGCGTGGGCACTGCCAACTGTTTGGCCGAGATGAAGTTTGGCGCGGAGGTCAAGGCTGTGGGTACCGTAGCGCACAGCTTCATCGAGTTCTTCCCCACGGAGTTTGATGCCTTCAAGGCCTTTGCCGATACCTACCCGGATTCGGTCAGTCTGCTGCTGGACACCTATAATATCATGGAGAGCGGTCTGCCCAACCTCATTAAACTGGACGATTACCTCATCGAGAAATACCCCAACGACCCGAACCGCCGCGTCAAGAGCGCCCGTATCGACTCCGGCGACCTGGCCCGCGGCTCCAAGCGCCTGCGCAAGGCACTGGATGCGGCCGGTAAGCCTTACATCAAGCTGGTGGCTTCCAATGGTCTGGATGAAAAGAAGATCGCCAACATGGAGCTGTATGAGCACGCCCATTTTGACTCCTACGGCGTGGGCGAAAACCTGATCACCTCTGCTTCCGACCCCGTGTTCGGCGGTGTGTACAAGCTGGTGGCGGTCAAGCAGCCGGACGGCAGCTACACTCCCAAGATGAAGTGCTCGGATTCCGCCAGCAAGGCCATCATTCCGGGCAAGAAGATGCCGTGGCGCCTCTACGATGAAAATGGTCAGGCCCAGTGTGACCTGATCGCCATGGATGATGAAGTCATCGAGGCGGGTAAGCCCGTCACGATGGTCAATCTGGACTCCGATGCCATCGAGCGCACCGTCACCATTACCCCCACCAAGGTCAAAAAGCTGCTGGTGCCGCATGTGCTGAATGGTCAGCTGGCCATTGAGCTGCCTTCGATCGCAGAGAAGAAGGCCTACATTGCAAAGCAGCTCACCGAGGAGACCTGGGAGAGCGAGCTGCGTCTGGAGTGCCCGCATAAGCACTATGTGAACATGACCCCGGCTGTGGCCGAGTGCCGTTCCAAGATGTATGCAGAGCTGCACGGCGGCAAGGTGTAAAATAAGCAAAATAAAAAGCCCCTCAAGCGTAAGCTTGGGGGGTCTTTTTATGCCGCCGACGGGGGTCGAACCCGTACTCTGTCTCCAGAAAGGGATTTTAAGTCCCTCGTGTCTGCCAATTTCACCACAGCGGCATACAACGCTAATAATAATACAATAGAATGGCTTCTTTGTCAAGAAAAAGCACGGAGCCCGTCTCTTCATCCTCCGTTCACGATTCATTTGTAAAAAGTGCTTTTTCTTTCCGTGGTTTCATGGTATAATAACCCTCAGATACGGTTTTCCGGGCCGTAGCCGCGTGCTTTGGCAGCGCGGCAGAAGAGGGCAGAGCGGGCAGCGTACCGCTCTGCTGGGGCAGTGCCCGCAAGATAGGGCGGGCGGGAAATACAAAAAGAGAGGCGAATCGAGATGTTGGATATGATCAAGTGCAGCACCGGCGGCGCATACTATGCCCGCGGTGAATGGGTGCCTGCAGACGGCGAAGCAAGCGCCGCACTGGCAGCAAAGGGCTTTGATGCCGCAGCCATCGAGAACGCAAAGACCGGCACCATGGCCTACAGCATTCTGCAGGCCCACAACACCAGCGGCGATGCCGAAAACCTGAAGATCAAGTTCGATGCCATGGCCAGCCATGACATCACCTTTGTGGGCATCATCCAGACGGCCCGTGCGTCCGGTCTGGAGAAATTCCCCATTCCGTATGTGCTCACCAACTGCCACAACAGCCTTTGCGCCGTGGGCGGCACCATCAATGAGGACGACCACCGCTTCGGCCTGTCCGCCGCCAAAAAATACGGCGGCATTTTTGTGCCCCCGCATCTGGCGGTCATCCACCAGTACATGCGCGAAAAGTTTGCGGGCTGCGGCAAGATGATCCTTGGCTCGGACTCCCACACCCGCTACGGTGCTCTGGGCACCATGGCCATTGGTGAGGGCGGCGGCGAGCTGGCAAAGCAGCTGTTGGGCCGCACCTACGATGTGGCCCGTCCGGGTGTTGTTGCAATTTATCTCACCGGCTCTCTGCCTGCAGGCTGCGGCCCGCACGATGTGGCCATTGCGCTGGTGGGCAAGCTGTTCAAGAGCGGCTATGTCAAAAACAAGGTGATGGAGTTTGTCGGCCCCGGCGTTGCGTCCCTGCGTCAGGATACCCGCAACGCCATCGATGCCATGACCACCGAGACCACCTGCCTGTCCTCCATCTGGGAAACCGACGAAACGACGCAGAAATTCCTTGCGGTGCATGGCCGTGCCGCCGACTATAAGAAGCTGGCTCCGGCTGACCTTGCTTATTACGACGGTGTGGTAGAGGTAGACCTTTCTGCCATCCGCCCCATGATCGCACTGCCCATGCATCCCTCCAATGCATTTACCATTGAAGAGCTGAACGCAAACCTTGAGGATATTCTCCATGCCTGCGAGCAGGATGTGCAGAAGCTGATCGGCCGTAAGGATGTCAGCCTTGACCTGTGCAGCAAGATCGAGAACGGTAAACTGCGTGTGGATCAGGGCGTGATCGCAGGCTGCGCAGGCGGTCTGTACGACAGCATCTATGAAGCTGCCTCCATCCTCAAGGGCCACACCGGCGGCTGCGGTGACTACGCCCTGAGCGTGTATCCCGGCAGCCAGCCCATCATGATGGAACTGGTGCGCACCGGAGTCATCCACGACCTGATGGCCAGTGGTGCCACCGTCCGCACTGCGTTCTGCGGCCCCTGCTTCGGCGCAGGCGACGTGCCCGCCAACGGCGCGCTGTCTATCCGCCATACCACCCGCAACTTCCCCAGCCGCGAAGGCTCCAAGCCCGGCAACGGCCAGCTTTCCGGTGTGGCACTGATGGATGCCCGCAGCATTGCGGCCACCACGGCCAACGGCGGCATTCTGACCCCGGCTACCGATATCGACTATGATCCCACCGTGCCGGAGTATCAGTACGATCCTTCCAGCTACGATACCCGCGTGTATCAGGGCTTTGGCAAGGGCGATTACGATGCCCTGCTCAAGCTTGGCCCCAACATCAAGGACTGGCCCGAAATTGCACCGCTGGGCGATAACCTGCTGCTGAAGGTGGCATCTTACATCACCGACCCTGTCACCACCACCGACGAGCTGATCCCCTCCGGTGAGACTTCGTCTTACCGTTCCAATCCTCTGGGCTTGGCCGAGTTCACCCTCAGCCGCAAGGACCCGGAGTATGTGGGCCGTGCCAAGGCCGTGCAGGCCGAAGAAAAGGCCCGTCGTGCAGGCGAGGGCAGCGCCGAGGTGCTGGCCCAGCTGCACAAGGTGCCCGGCTGCGAAAACCTGACTTGGAACGATGTGCAGATCGCATCCACCATCTTTGCCGTCAAGCCCGGCGATGGTTCTGCCCGTGAGCAGGCGGCCAGCTGCCAGCGTGTGCTGGGGGCCGGTGCCAACATCGTTACCGAGTACGCCACCAAGCGCTACCGCTCCAACCTCATCAACTGGGGTATGCTGCCGCTGCAGCTGGTGGGCGCAACGCCGTTCGGTCTGGGCGACTATGTTTTTATCCCGAATGTCCGCGAGGCCCTCAAGGGCAACCTGCAGGACATCAAGGCCTATGTGCTGGGCGACACTGCAAAAGAGTTCAGCCTGTACATGGCCCCGCTGACCGCCGACGAGCGCAAGATCCTGGCCGACGGCTGCCTGATCAATTTCTATAAGCACTGATAGGATATAAGGCTTCCTCTTTTTGGGGAAGCCTTTCTCTGGTTTTCTTGGGAGGTTCATTTTCCATGCCCGGCGATCTTCACAACCATTCCACCTGTTCCGATGGTTCTGTGCCCATCCACCGCCTGCCGCTCATGGCGGCGCGGGCGGGGCTGGACACCATGGCCATTTCCGACCACGACACCCTGCTCAGCGTGAACTACTGCTATGAGCACCCTGTGCAGGACGGCGTGCGCCTGCTCCCAGCCACCGAGCTGACCGGCTATGACCATGAGCATAGGCATCGCGTGCACCTGCTGTGCTACTTCCCGGATCCGGAAAGCCGGGAACTGAAGGAGCACTGCGACATCCTGCGACAGCGCCGCAACGAGTGCGGCCTGCAAAGCGCAAAGGAGATCGAAGCGCTGTACCCGCAGTTCCGCACGGAACAGGCGCTGGAATATGCAAAGGACAGCGGTGTGCTGTTCAAAAGCGGCATTATGGAAGCGCTGCACCAGCTGGGGCTGTGCGATGCTGTGTACGGCAAGCTGTACAGTTATCTCTTTGGCTGGGAGCCGCGCGGTGTGGTGCTGCATCAGGTAAAATATCCCTCGGTGCAGGAAGTGATCGCCACGGCGAAAGCTGCCAGTGCGGTGCTGGTGTTTGCACACCCGACCGTTTACAAGAGCATGCCGCTGGTGCGTCAGCTTGCCAAAGAGGGCATCATCGATGGCATTGAGGTGGAGCACCCCCGCAACAGCCCGGAGGACAGGGCCGAGTGTGCTGCTCTGTGTGAGCAGTATGGGCTGATCCATACCGGCGGTACGGACTTCCACGGTGCAAACCACAAGGTGCCGCACCCGGTGGGTACCTGTACCACGGCAGACGATCAGGTGGCCCGCATTCTGGAGCTGGCCCACAAGCGCCGCGGTATTGATGTGTGACCCGGTCACATTGACATTCCGGCACGCTGCTCTATAATAGAAGCAGACGATCTTCGTCGGGATTTCTGTCAAAAAGAGAGGATTTTGAACTATGAGCAAGGAATTCAGCTTCCCGAACAGCGGCACCTGTTCCAAGCAGACCAACTTTGTGCTGAACGATGACCACACCATTGCGTCCATGGAGGTCATTGGCGGCTGCAACGGCAACCTGAAGGGCATCTGCCGTCTGGTCAAGGGCATGAAGGCCGAAGATGTGATCGACCGCATGGAGGGCACGCTCTGCGGTTTCCGCAATACCAGCTGCCCGGATCAGATCGCCAAGAACCTGAAAAAGGCTCTGGCCGAAATGGACTGAAAAAATCAAACAGCGAAGGGGAGATGCCTGCGGGTATCTCCTTTTTGTTTTCCCATCCCGACAGAAAGAGATGTTTTTTTTCTGTGCTTCGGGGCTATACTTCTTGTGAAAACGAATTTCATCAGCAAGGAGCGGGCAAATGAGTATTTGGGAAAAACTTGGCTTTGGCGGGTACAAGGGCTTTTCGCACGAGTCGGATCAGCTGCTGCGCAGTGCGGTGGAGCTTGCCGGGAACCTTGGCTGCGAAAAAGCCGATACCGGCCACCTGCTGCTGGCGATCCTGCAGCAGGATCACGGGGCGGCAGCACGGTTTCTGGAGGGCAAGCAGATCCGGGAACCGGAGGTGCGCCGTCAGCTGGCCGAGAGCCGCCGCGCACCGGCTTTGCATCTGGATCGCTACGCTCTTGCGCCGGACCTCAAGCGCACCATGGATTACGCCATCATCGGGGCACAGAACGCGCACTTGAACCGGGCCGAGCCGGAGCATCTGCTCTGCGCCATGCTGGAGGATGACGGCTGCACAGCAGGCATCCTGCTGGCATCCATGGGCGTGCAGCTCACAGATGCCGTGCGGGAATGCCGCCAGCTGTCCGGGCAGTTCGTACTGCCGTATCAGACGCGGACCACGGTCAGTGCGCCGCGCGGCAGCCGCGCCAGTGATAAGTACTGCCGGGATCTGACCCGCCGTGCTGCGGAACGGGAACTGGACCCGGTGTTCTGCCGGGAAGCAGAGCTGGACCGCATGGTGGAGATCTTATGCCGCCGTCAGAAGAACAACCCCTGTCTTGTGGGGGAGCCGGGCGTGGGCAAGACCGCCCTTGCCGAAGGGCTGGCCCAGCGCATTGCCACGGATCGTGTGCCCCGTGCGCTCAAGGGCCGCCGTCTGCTGGCACTGGATATGGCCAGCCTTGTGGCGGGCACCAAATACCGCGGTGACTTTGAGGAGCGGTTCAAGAACCTGCTGGAAGAACTGGTGCGGGACGGCAGCTCCATTCTGTTCGTAGATGAGTTCCACACCATCGTGGGTGCCGGTGCAGCGGAGGGTGCCATCGATGCTGCCAGCATCTTAAAACCGGTGCTGGCCCGGGGCGAGATACAAATTATCGGCGCCACCACTACCGAAGAGTTCCGCACCCACATCCAGAAGGATGCCGCACTGGAACGCCGTTTCGGCAAGGTGCAGGTAGAGGAGCCTACGCCTGCGCAGGCGCTGGATATCCTCAACGGGCTTGCGCCGCGCTATGAGTGCTACCACAATGTCTGCCTTCCGCCGGAAGCGCTGCAGGCTGCGGTGGAGCTTTCGGTGCGGTATCTGCCGGGGCGCTTTCTGCCGGATAAGGCCATCGACCTTGTGGACGAAGCATGTGCGGCGGCACGCATCCGGGCCGAGCAGGCAAAGCAGTCAAAGCCCACGCTGACGCCGGACGATATCGCCCATGTGGTGGCGCAGGCCAGCGGTGTGCCGGTGGAGCGGGTAGGTGAGCAGGAGCGGGAACGGCTGGACAAGCTGGAAGAACGTCTCAACGCCGAGATCGTGGGCCAGAGCCGGGCTGTGGCTGCAGTGGCAGGTGCCATCCGGCGCAGCCGCACCGGTCTTGGCGAGCCGGGCCGGCCCATGGGTGCCATGCTGTTTCTTGGCCCCACGGGAGTGGGCAAAACGGCTCTTGCCCGGGCACTGGCGGTCAGCTGGTTCGGCAGCGAAAAAGCCCTGCTCAAATTTGATATGTCGGAGTATCAGGAGCAGCACACCGCTGCCCGGCTGCTGGGTGCGCCGCCGGGCTATCTGGGCCATGACGAGGGCGGACAGCTGACCGAAGCAGTGCGCCGCCGCCCTTACAGTGTGGTGCTGTTTGACGAGATCGAAAAGGCACACCCGGATATTCAGAACATCCTTTTGCAGATACTGGAAGATGGCCAGCTGACCGATGCCATGGGCCGCAAGGCGGATTTCCGCAACACCATCGTACTGCTCACCTCAAACCTCGGCGCACGTTTTTTGGCGGGTCAGAGCACGCCGCTGGGTTTTGCGGCGGGCAGCGAAGCCGTGTTTGAAAAGCAGTCTGCGCAGGCCATTGAGGAGGCAAAAAAGTGGTTCCGGCCAGAGCTGGCAGGCCGTCTGGACGAGATGATCGTATTCCGTCCGCTGGCCGACGACAGCCTGTGCGCCATTGCCGAAAAAATGCTGTGCCAGCTGGAGCAGCGTGCCGCCCGCAGCGGCTACCAGCTGCATCACACACCGCGGGTAGGGCAGGCGCTGGCAGCAAAGGCCCGCTCTGCCTACGGGGCCAGAGAACTGCGCCGCGCAGTGGACAGGGCAGTGGAGCAGGCACTTGCGGATCAGATCGCATCCGGCACGGCCTGTGTGGGCCAGCACTGGACAGCGGACTGCTCAGCGGATGGTGCTATCGTCCTGCGGGAGGACGAAACCGCAACACTTTAAAGCATCGGAAGCTCAAAAGGACCGCCCTGAGTTACAAGACCCGGGGCGGTATTTTTTGTCTGCAGGGGGCGGGCGGAAGCGATTCACGCAGCTTTTGGCGCGATTCACGCAGGTTTTGTTCTACTTTTTGCAAAAATATGGTATGCTTCCCTCAAAGCATACCCCCCCCCGTAAATAAAACAGAACAAAAAGGAGAAAACTGTATGAAATTGCACAAGCTTATCCAGCGCGCTTCGGCGGCGGCTGTGGCCTCGGCCATGATACTGTCGGTGACACTGCCAACATTGGCTGCGGCCCCGGACGGAACGGGCAATGCCGCTGCGGCAGATATGTTAAGTTTGACGAACGGTACTGCCGCTTTGAGCGAGGAAGATGAAGGGCAAGATACCGGTATCACCGTCAACGGCCAGAGTGTGCTTGTCAACAGTACCGAGGTCAATAATATCCGGATTCAATATACAGGCGGCACGGATGTCAGCACCCTGACGATCCTGCAGGCAGTTGCCGGCGATCTGACGATCAAGGTAAATCCTACCGCTGCGGGTGAAGTTGATGTAGTGATGAAAACAGAAAGCAGCGCAGCTGTCGGCGGAAAACTGACCGTGACCGGTGCACACAACGTGACCATAACCGGTGAAACCATGGTGGCAGATCGAGCGGATATTGGCGATATCAGCGGTGATCTGACCCTGATCGCAACGGGTGAGGGCGGCATGGCGATCCGTCAGTGGATATCGGTCTGCGTTTCTTCTAATAGTGGCGAAAAGGCAATTTATGTCGGCAGCAACAGAGAAACGGAACAGTTTGAAAGCCGTATGGGGGATCCTTTCGTATGCCGCAGTTGGTATCCTTCGGAAGCTTATATCAGCGTCCGGAAAGCACCTGCCTACCCGGTAACAGTGCATGGAGGAAAACTCGAGGACTCTGAGAATAACACGACCTTTTACAAAGGTGAAACTGTATGGGTGAAAACCTCCCGGCCAGAAAAGGGCTTGAAATTCAACTGTTGGCTTTTTCCGGCTGACGTAGAAACTATCGGTGACCCGACAAAAACGGCCTTTTTCTTTACCATGCCAGACCATGCGGTGGAAGTGACGGCAAATTGGGAACTTTACACCGGCAGCGAACCGACGGTGTTCTGGGAATATTACACGTATAGCGGTTTGCTTACCCCGGATAATACTCCGCAGAATCCGGCTGACATGTCAAACATGACCGTTTCCTATGACTCTGCAAGCAGGACATACACGGTCGACCTTAAGGACGATCTTTGGAGCTCGGTGGATTTCAAAGGCAACGAAAATCCGAACATCGAGGTCAAAGGTGAACTGGGAAATTCCGTCCATATTTCCGGTGCAAACAATGTAAGCATCGATATTGATTCCCAGGAGAGGAGAACAGATCTGAATGTGGATTGCGCCGGTACGCTGAGGCTGGAAAATAAAACCGGGAAATCTCCTCTGAAACTAAAACTGACCTATAAGCAGGCCGAAGGCGCGGGATACACTGTGGTGCTGGACGGCGAAGAACTGGAAGAACGCCTGCTTATGAAAATGCCGCCGTAAGCCTGAACGAGAGCCTGATCATTATCCCGGACATCTCGGACCCCATCCCGGATGATTCCAGTGCGGGCGGCGACAGCTCCGATGCCGCAGGGGCTCTTGTGGCAGCAGCTGTTGCGGGTGCTGCTGTCTTTGGCGGCTACACCATCATCACGGAACTGATGCTGCAGGATCTTCTGCCCGAGGGCGCGGCGATCCCCAAAAATCAGGCCCAGCTGGCAAAACTGGTCTGGCAGACGGCGGGTTTTCCGGAACCGGAAAATGCTTCTGCCTTTGCCAATATGACGGACCCCGAAACAGCCAAAGCTGCACAGTGGTGCGTGGAGCAGGGCTGTCTGGATGCGGATTTCGATCCCGACAGATGGACCCCGAAATTCAAGGTCATCCAGACATGGAATAAGGCATTCCCCAAACAGTAAACATCCCCCCGAAGGGAGCGGAGACATCCGCTCCTTTTTTGTGCGTACGGGGCAGGGACATTGTGAGATTGGCTCTTGCATCCTTTTGGTTTTCTGTTATCATAGAAGCAACAGAATTGCAGGAGGAAGTCCATGCGCACATTATTTCTTTTGAATCCAACTGCCGGTAAGGCCGATTGCACCCGTACGCTGCCGCAGCAGATCAAAGCTGCCGCCGCGCGTGCAGGGCTTGCGCCGGAAGAATATACCATTCAGGTCACAAATCACGCCGGTCATGCCCGGGAGCTGGCCAATGCCGCTGCGCAGCAGGCCCGGCAGAGCGGGGAAGAACTGCGGGTCTTCACTGCCGGCGGCGACGGCACCTTCAACGAAGCGCTCACCGGGATCTATGGCTATGCAAATGCAGCCGTGGGCTGTCTGCCCTTTGGCAGCGGCAACGATTTTCTGCGCACCTTTGGTACAAAGGAAGAGTTTCTGGATCTGGATGCCCAGCTGGCCGGTGGGCCGGTGAGCATCGATCTGATGCAGACCAGCCTTGGCCTTTCGGCCACCATCTGCGCTGCCGGTCTGGATGCGCAGGTTGCCTACGGCATCCCGAAGTTCCGGCGCATCCCGCTGTGCGGCGGCGAGATGGCCTATGTGCTTTCCATTGTGGAACAGCTGTGCGGACACATCGGCCGCAGGGTGGAGTACACCATCGATGGTGAAACGCTGGATGTGGACTGCCTGATGTGTGCCATCTGCAATGGCCGCACCTATGGCGGCGGTTTCTGTGCAGCGCCGGAAGCACAGCCCGACGACGGCTGGCTGGATGTATATATCATCCGCAAGGTGAGCCGCGTGACCATTGCAAAGCTGCTGGGAATGTACAAGAGCGGCAAGCACTTCCAGAACGGTCAGCTCGTCAGGGCTGCAGAGCCGTATTTCATTTACCGCCGCGCAAAGCAGGTGAGCCTGCGCGCTGCGGATGGCCGCGGGCCGATCGTTGCCACGGCAGACGGTGAATGCGCACCCAAGGAGCAGATCACTGTACAGGTACAGCCGCTGGCAGGGCGCATCCTTCTGCCAAAGCCTGCTTTTGAGCGCTTTGCAGCGCAGAGGACGGCACAGAGTGCAGACCGAACATGAAAAACCAGAAGAAGAGACAGCTTTTTTGTCCAAGAAGAAAGCTGTCTCTTTTTCGCTGTACGGCTGATTTTTTCATCTGTCATAAATTCTTAACAAAAAGAAGCAAAAAAGGTCTTGATTTTTTGGGTCAAGATGAGTACAATACACTTAGCACTCAGAGAAATGGAGTGCTAAAGAGCTAAAGAGCCGACACGAGGCCCTTTGGACACAGCAAAGTTTTAAATTATATTTTTACTATAGGAGGGCAAGAACTATGAAGATCATTCCTCTTGCAGACCGTGTTGTCATTAAGGCTGTTGAGGTTGAGGAGACCACCAAGGGCGGTCTGATCCTGACCGGCAGTGCTAAGGAAAAGCCCCAGGTGGCTGAGGTCATCGCTGTCGGCCCCGGCGGCGTTGTGGACGGCAAGGAAGTCAAGATGACTGTGAAGGTCGGCGACAAGGTCCTCACCAGCAAGTACTCCGGTACCGAGGTCAAGGTGGACGGCGAAGAGTGCACCATCGTCCGTCAGGGCGATATCCTGGCAGTCGTTGAGGACTGAGCGGTTTCCCCTCTGATATTTGAAAATTGAGCTTTAAAGGAGCGATTTGATTATGGCTAAGCAGATCAAGCAGGGCGAGGATGCCCGCAAGGCACTGTGTGCCGGTATCGATACCCTGGCAAACACCGTTAAGATCACCCTGGGCCCCAAGGGCCGCAATGTGGTGCTGGGCAAAAAGTTCGGTGCACCGGTCATCACCAACGATGGCGTGACCATTGCCAAGGAGATCGAGCTGAAGGACGAGTTCGAGAACATGGGCGCACAGCTGGTGCGTGAAGTCGCTACCAAGACCAATGACGCAGCAGGCGACGGCACCACCACCGCAACCGTTCTGGCACAGGCCATGGTCACCGAGGGCATGAAGAATGTCACCGCCGGTGCAAACCCCATGGATATCCGCCGTGGCATGAGCAAGGCTGTTGCCAAGGCTGTTGAGACCATCAAGGCTCACAGCCAGAAGGTGAAGGACAGCAACGATATCGCCCGCGTCGGCACTATTTCTGCAGGCGACCCCGAGATCGGCCGTCTGATCGCCGAGGCTATGGAGAAGGTCACCTCCGATGGCGTTATCACCATTGAGGAGAACAAGACCACCGCTGAGACCTACAACGAGATCGTGGAAGGCATGCAGTTCGACCGCGGCTACCTCACCCCGTATATGGTCACCGATACCGACAAGATGGTGGCTGATCTGGACAACGCCGCCATCCTGATTACCGATAAGAAGATCAGCGTGATTCAGGATCTGGTCCCTCTGCTGGAGCAGGTGATGCAGAACGGTCTGAAACTGCTGATCGTTGCTGAGGACATTGAGGGCGAGGCTCTGTCCACTCTGATCGTCAACCGCCTGCGCGGCACCCTGAACGTCTGCGCTGTCAAGGCTCCCGGCTTTGGTGACCGCCGCAAGGAAATGCTGCAGGATATCGCAACCCTGACTGGCGGCACCGTGATCTCTTCCGATCTGGGCTATGAGCTGAAGGATGCTACTGTCCAGATGCTGGGCCATGCCCGTCAGGTGAAGGTCTCCAAGGAGAACACCACCATCGTTGGCGGTGCAGGCGATAAGGATGCCATCGCAGCCCGCATCGCTCAGATCCGCAGCCAGATCGAGGCCGCTACCAGCGATTTCGACCGTGAAAAGCTGCAGGAGCGTCTGGCAAAGCTGGCTGGCGGCGTGGCCGTCATCAAGGTCGGCGCTGCTACCGAAGTTGAGATGAAGGACAAGAAGCTGCGCATCGAGGATGCTCTGAACGCAACCAAGGCTGCTGTTCAGGAAGGTGTTGTTGCTGGCGGTGGCACTGCTCCTATCAATGCGATCCCCGCTGTGCGTGAGCTGTGCGACACGCTGGAGGGCGACGAGCGCACCGGTGCCAAGATCGTTCTGAAGGCTCTGGAAGCTCCTCTGCGCCAGATCGCTAAGAATGCCGGTCTGGAAGGCAGCGTCATCATCGACAAGATCATCTCTGCCAACAAGCCCAACTACGGCTTTGATGCTCAGAACGAGGTCTTTGTGGACGATATGATCGCTGCTGGCATCGTTGACCCCACCAAGGTCACCCGTTCCGCTCTGGAGAACGCAGCCTCCGTCGCTGAGATGGTGCTGACCACCGAAAGCTTGGTCGCTGATCTGCCGGAACCCCCTGCTGCACCCGCTGCTGCAGGCGGTGACATGGGCGGTATGGGCGGCATGTACTAATAACTGCCTAAAAACCGCATGAACACTTGATTTTTGGAGCGTGCGAAAACGGATTTACGCCAAACTTACGCCACTTACGCCAAAAATCAAAGCGCACTATAAGGGAACAGAATCGGCACTCGCTGAAAAGCGGGTGCCGATTTTTTGTGTCCGGGAGAATTAAAAAATGATGAACCCGCTGGTGGATTCTTCGAGCGGCAACTGCAGCAGATCCGGGAGATTCGCCTGTCGAAGCACAAGTTCTACCAGAAAGTGACAAAACTGTATGCTACGGCGTTCGATTACGACAAGGATGCCAAGACGACCCGGCTGTTCTTCCAGACCATCCAGAACAAGATGCACTATGCCGTGCATCGCCACACGGCGGCAGAGCTGATCTATGAGCGGGCCGATGCCAACAAGGAACACATGGGGCTTACCACTTGGGAGAACGCCCCGGACGGAAAAATCCTGAAAGCAGATGTGACAGTGGCCAAAAATTACCTGAGCAAAGAGGAAATGAACTATCTGGAGCGCATCGTGTCGCTCTATCTGGACTATGCCGAATTGCAGGCAGAACGGAAAATCCCCATGAGCATGGAGGACTGGGCAAAGCGTCTGGACGGCTTTTTGGAGTACAACGGCAACGAGCTGCTGACCGGCCCCGGTAAGATCAGTGCAGAGCAGGCGAAACTCCACGCGAAGACCGAGTATGAGAAGTATCGTGTCGTGCAGGACCGTCTGTATGAGAGCGATTTTGATCGGTTCATGATGTTGGAAGAGAAAATTAACAACAGCAAGTAAAACAAAAAAGGCTAACAGATACTTTAACTACCATCTGTTGGCCTTTTTTGTAGGAAATGTTAAATGCCTAACAGACGACTGAATGACTACGAGTATCAAAAAGGAAGTTCATCGTCCATAGGTTGTACATCAATGGCTGAAAGCCTTTCATAGATGTTGTCAAATATGATTTTTTGCTTTGATGGAGGAAGACTTATTATTAATTCATAAAAATCAGCTACGGTTTGAAATCGGATGTCAGTGCGTGATTTGTACTTGTATCCCCCAGTGACAAAACAATTAATTAGTCTACTGTTGTCCTGAATGTAGTTTTCTAAGGAAGAGCATCGTATCAGTTCTGATAATTTTGATAATATAACTGAAATATCAGTAATGGGAGAATATTTTGCGATAAAACAAGTGATATGGCTAGACAATGCATCTGCAAGACAGCGATATGAATCTTTTTGATCATCTGTGAAGTTTATTTCACCTAGAACGCCAACTGATACATCGCTTGCGATTTCATGAAACGAAGTGTATCTTTGACTTGGGTTCACTTTTGTCATCTTTTCGAGTATATGCTGAAAACGAAAATCTGAGGAGTCATCTTTTAAGATGTGCTTGAATAGTACTCCTACAAAATATATTTCGGTTTGTTCATCATATTCTTGCTTCGATTGTACTTCATATGGCATTTCTGTGGCAGGCCAGTTAAGCAAAATACTGTTTTGATTTTTTGTTGTATTGCTTAGTTTCTTTCCGAACCCAAAATCAATGATTTTAACATTCTCATTTCTATCAATAAGAATATTAGCTGGCCGAATGTCTCGATGCAATATGTTATGTTGTTCGAGGTATTCAAAGGCTGAGATTACCTCTGAAAATATAGCATTCCAATCTTTTCCCCATCCATCCGGTTCGAATTTATCAATACTAACGCCATCAACATATTCCATTTGAAGGTAACCTGTTTTAGCTTCTGGAAAAAGATAATAATTGTATATCCGTACAATATTAGGATGTGATATGTTGAAAAGGATAATAATCTCGTCAACAAATCTTCTGTAATCTTCATCAGTGAATTGAGAATCTTTTGGAACATATTTCTTTATTGCAAACTGAATGCCAGTTGTTTCGTCAAGAAATAAATGAGTGTCTCCTGTTCCACCACTACCTAGTGGTTTTATGTATGTGAAGGCTTTCTTAGAGTTGAAAGTAATAACGTCACCATTGTTCATATCAACATCCTCCTGTACTGAGGAAGATTATAGCACATATTGGCTGAAATTTCCATAAAAACATACGGGAAGTGCGATTTTATTGTTGATGATTGCTATGGATATATATTATATAAAGAACAACCGCCCAGCGACCTTACGGTCTCGCTGGGCGGCTTATTTTTTGCGTTTCCAGAGCAAATATTCCTCGTAGCGGTGCATCTCGTTCTGTTCTTCTTCGGTCAGGCGCTGGCGCTGCTTGC